>Ga0265292_1001231_pt1 | contig 24080 bp, 19 predicted proteins | sample Munlanlewell296A_FD_189080 | JGI IMG/M metagenome (GOLD analysis project Ga0265292, IMG submission 189080) | Leachate microbial communities from a municipal landfill in Southern Ontario, Canada - Leachate well 296A | ecosystem: Engineered > Solid waste > Landfill > Unclassified | place: Canada... | reverse complement strand
TCCATACCTACATAAATATTTTGACCGCTAAAATCCCGTAGTTTAGTTGATTCGCTTTTCATATGTTTTCGTTTCTTTGAATTTAGCAAACTCAATTCGCGAATTCAAACATATAAACTGCGCGGAATTTCCCGTTTAGCCGGACAATCTGCGAAGAAGTAAAATAGTTTGTTCTGAACAGTAACAGTAATCAGCTGCCGGGCATCAGAACATTCCCCTGCGGTAATTAGGCGCAATATGTTTTATAATTATTGGTAATTGTTTCCTTGTGTAAGGTAGGCTGCCTTTTTGTAACTGTCAATAGGGCCGGCCCTAAATTTTACCTGGATGGTTCTGGGCCGAATGATATAATTGTTTGCAGAAATGATATTGTGGATACAGTACATAAAAACTTGTCACCTTTTAAACTGTTTAGACAGGTTATTGTAAAACCTTTCCAGTAACCGTATTTTTTCTGTTATAATATCCGCCTCAGCAAACAGTCCGTTTTGGAATTGCAAAGTTTTTTTATAATTGGTTGTAAGGCCGTCTGGCAATATAACTTTTGCTAAATAACCACTATCCGAGGGAGTTGTGTTGATATAGTCAATTATACCAAGTACAGAACCATACTGCTCAAAAGGATATGCCTGAAACTTTATTAAAACCTGTTGCCCCGCTTTTACTTTCCCAAAATTGTATTGTGAAATAAGCATTTCAACAAAGTATGACGTATTAGTCGGCTGAACATAAAATAGAGGCTGATCAGCTTTCATTTCCTGATTCTCCTGAATGAAACCATTAAAAGAAACTATTCCGGAAACAGGAGCTTTTAAAAGGTATTTTAATTCCCAAGCCTGCACATGACTTTTCATAGTTTGTATGGCCTGTATAAAAGTATTTTTTTGTACAATGATTTGATTCTCCAATTCAGCAATTTCTTTTTGCTTTTCGTTTTGTTGGCTTTCGTTTGTAATAATGGAAGCATCGATTTGTGGCAGTGTTAATTGTTTTTCAATCAGTTTGCTTTTTTCGTTTCGGTAATCTAAAGCGGAAATTACCTTATCCTTCGCCAAAGATTCATTGGCAGTATAGTTTTCCTTGCTTAAAGAAAGAGCTTGCTGTAGCAATCCTTTTTGATTTGTTAGTATCTCATGCAGTTTCTGAATATTCCGCATGTCAGTAGCCAGCATATTTTTCTTGTGAAGAAAGAATCCGCTACTTAGAAAGTCCCTGAATGTTGTGAAAGACTGAATAAATATTTGATAGGTGGACTGTAATTCGCCTAAATGATTAATGAACTGCTGATTAGTATTATAATTGGGAAATAATTTAGTTATTTCGTCAGTTCTTTTATCGGTAATAAGGTTATCGATTGAATCAATCTGCTTCCCAATTGCCATTACAGATTGAGGATTGGCAATACTTTCCATATAACCTAAAATCTGTCCAGCTACTACTTTCTCGTTTTCTTTTACTGCAATCTTTATTAGTTTACCGGCTGTTTTTGTGATACTTTGTTTAGCAGCATTCACAGCATTCAGCCTTGCTTTTGCCATTACAATTTCCGGGTATTGTATATACCATGTTATTAAAGCAAGTAATAACAACATAACAAAAAAGTATGCAGTGCCCCACCTTACTAATACCGGCGGTTTTTTAGAAATAATTTCATCAATCTCATTTCCATGGTCGGCAAATGTATTTTTTAATGTGAATACATTTTCGCTGACTACTTTGTTTTCGGTCGACGGTATGTTGATATCAGCTTCCAAGTTCTAATTGATTTTTTACCAGTTCGTAATATTTTCCTTTTATTAAGGTAAGTTCGGCATGGGTTCCTTCTTCTACAATTTCCCCGTTTTCCAACACCACAATTTTATCAGCATTTTTTACTGTACTCAATCTGTGAGCCACTACAATCGCTGTTTTGCCATTGAAGAACTGCTGCAAATTTTCCAATATCACTTTTTCATTATTGGCATCTAAACTATTGGTGGCTTCATCAAAAAAAATAAATTGAGGGTTTTTATATACAGCCCTTGCAATTGCCAATCGTTGTTTTTGTCCTCCACTAATGCCATTCCCTTCTGCTCCTAATTTTGTATAAAACCCTAATGGTAATGATTCTATAAAGGAGAGAATGTTGGCCGTTTTACAAGCATTAACTAATCGTTCGTTATCAACTTTATCATCGGTAACAGTAATATTCTTTCTGATGTTATCGTTGAAAATAAAACTATCCTGCATTACTGAACCGCATACACTACGCCAGAATTTTGGGCTGATGATTTTTAAATTTGCAGAACCTAAGTGAATATCACCTTTATAGCTTTCGTAAAAGCGTAAAAGTAATTTAATGAGTGTTGATTTGCCACTGCCGCTCATGCCAACAATTGCTGTTACCTTGCCCTGAGGAATAATAAGGTTAATATTCTTTAGCACAGGTTCATTACCTGCCCCAGGATAGGTGAATGAAAGATTTTTAATACTGATACTCTGCTCTTGCGGTAGGTGGTGGTTAAGCTGTTTGTTGGCGGGTTCCTCATCATCCAATACATGAATGTCATTTAACCTTTCCAATGATATTCTGGCATCCTGTGCCTGCTGTGTAAATCCAATTAACTGTTCAATTGGGCTGTTCAACTGACCTATAATATATTGAATGGCCAGCATCATACCCATGGTTAGTTTTCCTTCAATTACCAAATTGGCAACAATAAAAGTGATAAAAATATTTTTACCCTGGTTAATAAAAAATGCACCAACTTGCTGGTATTGGGTTAAAGAAAGACTTTTGAAATTGAGCTTAAATAACCCAGCCTGCAAGCCTTCCCATGCCCAACGATAAGTATTTTCGGCATTGTTCAGTTTAATTTCCTGCATACCATACACCAATTGCATAGTAGCATTGTTTTCTTTACTGGCAATGGTAAAGCGTTGGTAGTCTAATTTTCTACGATAGGTTAAAAAAAAACGTATCCAGAATAAGTACAATAGACTCCCGGCAATAAAAATGATAAATATACTTGTACTGTACGAAAGCAATACAAAGGAAAAGAGGATTAGATTAACAATGGAAAAAATTGTATTTAATGCGGTTCCGGTCAAAAAATTTTCTATTCGGTGATGGTCTCCGATGCGTTGAATAATATCTCCTGGGTGTTTGCTGTCGAAAAATTGCATTGGCAGTTTCAAGAGTTTTTCCCAAAAACCAGAAAGCAAAGAAATGTTTATCCTTGTGCTGATATGAAGTAAAATACGGCTTCGGATAAACTCAACAACGGTTTGAGAAAAAAGAAGCATCAATTGGGCGGCTAAAACTATTTGAATAAAATTGATGTCACGGCTGTTGATGCCCGTATCCACAATACTTTGGGTGAGATAAGGGAAAATGAGTTGTAATACACTGCCGAGCAGCAACCCCAGTACTATTTGAAAAAAATAAGATTTGTGTTCCTTTACATATCCGAATAAATAACTCCACCCGATTTTGGTTTTTACATTTTGTTCCTCATCTGTAAAATCCATTTCTTTAAAAGTGGGTGTGGACTCTAATAATAGCGTAGTACCTTTTCCTGTTTCATGTTCGGTAGTGGAGATCCAGTGTTTAAGAAATTCTTCCCTGTTCAGTTTAATCAATCCTTTTGCAGGGTCGGCAATTATTATTTTGTTTTTGGTAGAGCCCGGTGTTAGCACCACGAAGTGATAATGATCCCAATGAATTATTGCTGGATGGGGCGCATCGTTTATGAGTTGTTCAAAACTTAGTTTAGCGCCTACTGATTTTAAACCGATGGCTTCTGCCGCATCTGATAGCCCTATCATAGATACTCCGGCTTTACCATATTGCGACTTGTTTCGCAGGTACTCCAAAGAAATTGACCGGCCATAATATTTTGCCACCATGCGAAGGCAGGTGGGACCGCAGTCCATGGCATCTAATTGTTTATACAGAGGGAACTTCAATTTTTGTACTTGTCATTATTTTTTTTGGGGTGAAATAAAATATATCTGGTATGGGGTTTACTATTTTAGGCCGTTTACATGCTTTTTTAAATTCAACTAAATGATAAAACATTGCCTCATATGCATCTTTGTAAATGATTCTACCCTTTTCCCATTTTATTTTTCCGGGTGTGCCTTCCACAATTATGAAATCGAAAAATGCCTTTATCTTTCCGTCTGCTTTTTTTACTATATATGTCATACTCTGAATGTTATCAGGATAATCAAAAATGGATGCTCCGCTTTCTAACTCTTTCCACAAAAAGGCACATTCATCAAAACAAAAATGTTCTGCGCTGCTGAATACCTGTTTGAAATCTTTACTTTTCATAAAAAAGGTATTCATTTCATTATTATTTCTGAATATACAAAATGCACCCGTTATATAATCATGTCGGCTGCTGATAATGTCATAATTATTCAGTACCTCATCTGTCATAAAATTCCTGATATTGCCATATACCACATCCATATCACCATGGCCCCAAAAGTCATAATCTTTAACTATCTCTGGAAACAGAAAGCCATAAGCTGGTTTAAAATCGCAGAGCTTGTACGGGTAGTCTATATTTACGGTAAAACCTAATTTTTTGGATGCAGTAGTTTTTATTTCTTCTAATGATTTGTGTATGATTTTTACATTTTCAGGTTTTCTAAGTATGCTTTCTTCGTTATCTGTAATAATGAAAAAATCTATAGTAGGATTATATTGGCAAGAGTGAATAAAGTATGGTAAGTACCAAGAGTAAGGTCCATACCAGCAGGTGATTATGGCGATTGTTTTGTACACTAACATTTATAGCTTATTGTAAATATTTGTTGATTAATTCTATGAGTGCTTGTTCACTCGGCCGGGGCGCATCAGACGAAATATAGGTACCATCTTTATTAATCAACATATACCGTGGAATAGTATTAATATTGAATTGTTGCATAAAAGACGATTCTCTCGCATTAATCAAAAGAAAATTTTTGTCTGTTTCGCTATTGCTACTTAACACAAACTTCCGCCAGGCTTGAATTTCTTTATCAATTGATATACTAAGAAAAACAATTTTGTCTTTCGGAGATTCCTGTATTATTTTCTTTAAATATGGTATGTCCTCTCTGCAGGGTAAGCACCAACTTGCCCAAAAATCAATAAGTATTAATTTCCCTTTATATAGGGCGAGAATATCTTCTAATCCGGATACTTTTTTCCCATCTACCCATAATAAACTATTGTTACTAGTTAGTGCAGCCTGATTGTCATTTTGTTGTTGCTCCGCTATTATAGTATTTACCAATTTCTTATAGGTGATGTTATAACAGAACGTGTTATATTTTTCGAAGTAATTGGAAGAGATTGGTATTCTGTTTTTATTTGCACTATACATAAGCACACTTAAAAGATAATCTTTTGCCAATGCATTAAAACTATTCAGTACAAAATCGAAACAAGACTTGAATTCAAGTTCACTATTAATTTTAGAAATTTTATAAGGGGCTACTACATTCATTATTTCGTATAATAAAAGAAAAATATTTTCAAATTCCTGCTGTATTGTAATATTATTGAATAAGGGAATCAGTTTAGTGCATTTATCCTTATACAGACCATGTGCTTGTAAAGTGTCTTTATAGCTTCTGTATAAAAAAATCAATCTGATATTGTATCTGTTCTTTAAATAACTATTGGCGATTTTTTTAAATTTCTTACTTACTCTATATGCCTTGATTAATGAATCAAAGCGCAGTTGTGAGACCATTGTATATTTGGGGATGTCTCTTTTAAGGTTCTCTTCAAATTTCAAAACCGTATCAAGGGTGGCATCATCTAATGATGGTATTATTGGGTATTTATCAATTTTTCTAAAATCTTTAAAGAAGCGCAGTTCCCTGTTTCTTCGCTTATTGCCATTAATTTTATATAGCGTAAAGTCATTAACTCCAACCCTTTTAATGCCAATATGCTCTCTTGGATAAACCAGAAAATAGTCGTACTGCAAAAAAAACGTTGGATAATTAATGATTGCCTTAGCTATTTCTCCCTTTTTAAATTCTATGGTATTAGTTAAATTACCTCTAATATTTAGTAAATCAAGATAACCTAAAGTTGGTTTGGGAAAATCTGGGTCACTAAAAACGGTAGAATCAGGGGTAAAATAAACAGGATAGGACTTGCCTTCTATCATATGGTAAGAAGTGCATGATGTAAACATTATAAATAATCCAGTGTATATAATAAGTTTTACCATATAGAAAGCATTGTTTAATAGGTAAGTTGTAGTTTACTATTTATAGTAAACTACAACTTACCTTGAAATTAATTAAGATGGACAACCTGCCCAATGACAAGTTGTTCCAGAAGTTCCTGAATTCGCATAACAATGTCCACTTGTGTCGGTTGTCGTATACTGACAAATAACCATTTTATTTGGACAATCTGCATCACTAGTGCAAGAGGTACTACCACTACCCGCCATAATGTTCTTCATTTCAGCTCTGCTCAACTTTCCTTTTATGTTGGCAAGGCTCATTTTTTGTGTTTGCATTTTTTAGAATTTTAAAGTCATTAAAAATTGTTTGTGCCTGTAGCTATTATCATCAACAGGCTTTGGCTGCCCAGCCACAAATGTGTACATCATTTGTGTAGTACCGCCAGGCTTTTCTTTCAGGGTACTAATCCAAAAGAAAATATTTTAAATCCTCAATGCTATATGCATCGGGGAGTTGGTATCCGTTTAAAAAGAATGTGGGTGTAAAGTTTATATCCATTGCTTCACACCACTTGTCCATTGCATCTACTTTACTACTCTGTTTCAATAATTCGCCGTTCAATGGGTATTTTGAGGCAAACTGTTCATAGTTTTTTACCTTTGTTAAATACCAATCATCTAATGCTTTTTTTATCTTATCTTCTTTGCTATTTTCGGCTATTGCTAACAAATGGCTAACAGGTTTCAGAGCCGGATGTTCTTCTTTATTTGGGGCAGTAAAAATAATTTTTATTTTTAAGTTTGCTGATTCTTTTAATAGTATTTCAATTTTTGAATGCGCTATACTACAAGGCCTGCAATAAGGGTTACATACTTTTATAAGGGTATTATTTGCAGAAGGATTTCCAAGGTCAATGCCCAAACCATCGGCAGGTATGGTTAGTTTTTTTTGTTTCTGTAAAAGTGTATCAAAAATTTCAGTATTAAATTTTATACGCTGGTATTCCCGTTTCGTATTTCTTGCTTCCTGTAACTTTAAAATGAATGGCTTTAGCGTAAACCAAATTAGCGCAGGTAATAAATAAAGCAAGAAACTTTGCAGCAACAGGGTTAATGTGATAGCAGAAAATGAATTAAGAAGATGGGTAACTATACTATTAATGATACCCAGAACAAGCAATGCCTGTACGGCAAGGCAAAGCACACACCATTGTTTTGCTACCCTCCATTGGTAATAAATAGAAAAGAAAGGGTAGGGTATAGTTACCATATTAAAAGCTGCTATAAGGGAAATAACAGGTAAGAGGTTGGTATTGGCAAAAAGCAAACAAAGCATCGCCCCTGCAAAATAAAAAAAACCCACTTCGCTCCAGCTTAACCAACTGAATAGGTTTGCCGCTTTTCCGGAAAGTATGGCATTACAGTTGCCTTTTGATATTCCCGAACATACTTTTTGCAATAAGGGGTTGTTCTTATCTATTTCATGCCATAATAGTAATAGGGCAACAATAAACCCGGTTAAATTAATGCAGTACTGCAAATAAATACCCGCAGTAGTGAATGAGTTTGTAATTGCAGAGTTGTTAATATTTTTAACCAAAAGCAAAATTGAGATACTTGTAAAAGCTATAAATGCCGCAATTGGAATGAGGGAAGCAAAGAAATTCTTTCTTTTATGTTTGTCAAAGTCTGGTTCTCCAGAACATTCGTTAGGCTCAGCAATCAGGTAAACACCATTCCATGAACTTTTGAAGTCCCTTTTATTTTCAATGACTGTATTCTTATAATCCTTTTGACAAGTTAGTATGTTTGATTCAGTAACCTGCTTTATAATGGTTAGCGGTTCTTCCCTTTTGTGTGTATATGCAATAAATGGAGTGGGTAGTTCGTCAATATTGTTAGGGTCTATTTTTCCTGCACCATTTGAAACATTCCATTTGTTTAATGAATCGCTGATACATAAAAGGCTTGGCCAGTCGGGATGGTTTTGCAGTGTTTCGTTAACGGTACGGCCGTTTACTTTCACTTTTAGCAAGCGAAGAAATTCAATAGTTGCCTTAACGGTTGATTCGTATTGGTTAAACATAGTATGCAATAATGTCTTGATAATAAACGTGGTGGATGAATTTTGTTCCGAACAGTAATCAGCTGCCGGGCATCAGAACATTCCCCTGCGTTAATTAGGCGCAATATCTTTGGTAAAACCTATAATTATTTCTGCGTGTAATGTAAGTATGTGTTTTTTACCAAACAATAGGGGCTATCCCCCTATTTTGTGGGTAAATTCATTCATTAATAACACAGATTTTTTAAATTCAATAGGATTGATTCCTATATTTAAGCAGTAATTCAGTTTTTAGTCGCCCCATACCTGCTATTTTAAACCCTGTCTGATGAAAATCATGGTGGTTGATGATCATGTTCCCTCACTCCTGAAAATTTCAGGGTATATTAATTCTTTAAAAGGATACCGGATGCTGGGTATGGCGCATGATGGCCATGAATTAATTAAATTCTGCTGTCATCAAAAAGAATTGCCTGATATTGTTTTATTAGATGTGCAAATGCAGAAAATGGATGGTGTAACTGCTATGGAGTTTATGGGCAGCTATTTTCCCGCTGTAAAGATTATTGCCATATCCTCTCATATAGATGAACGCGTAGTTTCAGATATGTTGGCCAGCGGGGCGTGGGGCTATGTTTTTAAGGACAAAGAGATGAGCATGTTGTATGAAGCTTTATTGGCGGTTGAATCAAATCAACCTTATGTTGACCGCCGTTTATTTTTCGATATCTCTCAAAGGGGTATCCTGATAAAACAAAGACAGGCGGAAAAAGAATGGCTGTTCAAACAATATGGGCTAAGCCCGAGAGAAAAAGAAATACTGGCGCTGCTTGTTTCCAACATGGATTACCGGGAGATCGGCGAAATTCTTAATATAGTGCCCAAAACCATTGAGCATACAGTGAATAACCTGACTAAAAAATTTGATATCACAAACGGCAGGGCAGGTTTACTCCTGCAATCATTGCGTTTGGGGTTAACCAAAATGGCAAACTTGCAGGGGGGGGGTAAAATCATTTAGTTACAAGTGGCAGGGATCGAAAATAATGAATATTGAACAGGGCCACTAAAACAGCCCAAACAAAGTTCTATCTACTTTACTAATGATTTCACCGAAATGCTCCTCATTTTCAGAGAATTTATTTTTGTCGCAGTCAATGATTAGTAAAGGACCCTCTTTGTAACTGTCAATCCATTTATTATAATGTTCATTCAGGCGCTTGAGATAATCGAGGCGGATATTTTCTTCGTATTCTCTGCCGCGTTTTTGTATTTGAGATACCAGGGTTGGTACAGAAGCTTTCAGGTAGATTAATAAATCTGGTGGTTGCACCATGGTTTTTAATGTCTGAAAAAACAGGAAATAATTATCAAAATCACGTTTGCCCATCAGGCCCATTTCGTGCAGGTTAGGGGCGAATATATGGGCATCTTCATAAATCGTCCTGTCCTGTATAACGGTTTCAGTTCCATGGTGTATCTCCAGCAATTGATTGAGCCTGCTGTTTAGAAAATATATCTGCAGGTTAAAACTCCAGCGGGGCATATCCTCATAAAAATCCATGAGGTAGGGATTATGATCCACATCTTCAAACTGTGGTATCCAGCGATAATGCTTACTCAGCATTTCCGTTAAAGTGGTCTTTCCCGCGCCAATATTACCGGCTACCGCCACATGTTTTGGTTTCTTTGCTTTTGCCATATAGATTGAAAGTACGAAATACGAAGTACGAACTATGAACTGGGTGAAGTTTTTTTTGTTTACCCGTAATTCATCCCAATTGCCTGCCTCACCAGTTTCAGGGTTTCTGAGGCGCTGGCTCTTGCTTTATCGGCCCCCTGGTGGATGATCTTTTGTAAGAGTGGCCTGTTATGCTGTATATCCGCCGCCTTCTCTCTTATGGGCCGGATAAAGCGGGCCATATCTTCTGCCAGTTGTTTTTTCAGGTTGCCATACCTTATCACACAGTTGCCGGCGCTGCTGGCATTAAAATCGTCTTCAAATTTCTGTAAAGTACCTGGTGTACTCACCAGTTTCATCAGCGTAAACAGGTTCTCAATATAATCCGGTTTTACCGAATTGGGTTCGGCAGGGCCCTCATCGGTTTTGGCTTTCATGATTTTTTTCCGGATACTGTCTTCCTCATCCGCCAGATAAAGGGTAGCTAACTGGTTTTCACTCTTGCTCATTTTACCCGTACCATCCAGGCTCATAATTCTTACCAGTTCCCCGCCATAATTAAATGCGTAGGGCAGGGGCAGTACCTCACCATAACGGTAATTAAATCTTTCCGCGAAATGGCGCGCCATTTCAAGGTGTTGCTCCTGATCCTTACCCACAGGCACTTTTACGGCACGGTGTATTAAAATATCGGCGGCCTGTAATACAGGATAGGTTAATAATCCCGCATTTATATTTTCCGGTTGTAAGCGTACCTTCTCTTTAAAAGTAGCCGTTTTCTCCAATTCTCCTTTATAGGCAAGCATATTTAAGTACAGGTACAATTCAGCAATTTCAGGCACATCACTCTGAATATACAGAGCCACTTTATCGGGGTCTAGTCCACAGGCAATATTTTCCGCTATTACCCTGTATACGCTGTTTTGTAATTCTTTGGTATCGGGATGGGTGGTAAGACTATGCCAGTTGGCCACAAAAAAATAGCAGTGATAGGTATCCTGCATACGCACATAATTACGCATGGCCCCAAAATAATTACCCAGGTGCAGAAAACCGGTAGGACGAATGCCACTAAGAACAACCTCTTTTTCCATAAGGGGCGAAGATAATATTAGTAGATGGTCCTTCGACATTCGTCCCTGCCTTTTTTTCAGTAACCCATTTATGGCTACGCTGAATCAGATAATTGCGGAATTTCGGTTTGTGTTGCTAATTTGCGGGGTGTGTGTAAGTATTGGCCTATTTTTTAATCTGAAATTTCTGTTCCCATCAACGAATCAGCCGGCATATTAGCTTCTCCCATCGAATACCTCAAAGGGGTAGGTCCTTTGCGTGGGGATATGCTGAAGAAGGAACTGGAAATTTTTACTTTTGCCGACCTGCTCGAACATTTTCCCAACCGGCATATAGATAAGACCAAAGTGAGCAGGATACGTGATATTGGCCCCCATACAGATTTTATACAGGTAGCAGGTACCCTTATCAACTATGAAATGATTGGCGCGGGCAGGGGTAAGCGATTGGTTGCTCAACTGAAAGATGCGAGTGGTGTGCTGGAACTGGCCTGGTTTCAGGGAATTGGTTGGGTTACCAGGAACCTGCATGTGGGCAGTGATTACCTGGTATTTGGCAAAACAGGATTTTTTAACGGAAGGCCACAGATAGTGCATCCCGAAATAGAAGTGTATGTGCCTGCAAATGCGGATGGTAAATCTTTTTTAGAACCGGTGTATCCCAGTACCGAAAAACTAAAAGCAAGGGCGCTGAATGGGAGGCAGATAGGTAAATTAACCCAGGCTTTATTATCGCAGGTACAGCCCAAAGATATTAAAGAGAATTTACCCCAGGCAATACTGGGCAGCCTGCAGCTCATGAACCGGTATGAAGCGTATCAGCATATTCATTTTCCCGCATCCAATGAATTATATGAGCGGGCCATGAAGCGATTAAAATTCGAAGAATTATTTATTGCACAGGTAAGGATGAACCTGGTTCGTTTGCAAAGGCATAAGGTAAGCAGGGGGGTGGTGTTTGCTAAAGTGGGTGAACTTTTTAATACACTATACAGCGCTTATCTTCCTTTTGAATTAACGGGCGCGCAAAAAAGAGTGCTTAAAGAGATCAGGACCGATACGGCGCGTGGTCACCAGATGAATCGTTTATTACAGGGTGATGTAGGCAGTGGTAAAACCATTGTTGCGTTGTTAAGTATGCTGCTGGCAGCGGATAATGGTTACCAGAGCTGTTTGATGGCGCCAACTGAAATCCTTTCTCAGCAACACTTTACAGGCCTGAGCGAATTATTAAAAGAGATGCCGGTAGAGATTGCTTTACTAACGGGCAGCACCAAAACCAGGGAACGAAAAAGAATATTAAAAGGGTTACTGGATGATACCATTCATATGGTGGTGGGTACCCATGCCGTGATTGAAGAGGTGGTGCAGTTTAAAAACCTGGGCCTGGTAATTGTTGATGAGCAACACCGTTTTGGTGTGGCGCAAAGGGCCAGGTTATGGGAGAAAGCAACCATACCCCCACATGTATTGGTGATGACAGCCACCCCTATTCCGAGAACATTGGCCATGACAGCCTATGGTGATCTTGATTATAGTGTGATGGATGAATTGCCGCCGGGCAGGAAACCCATTACTACGGTTCATCGTAATGAAACAGCCAGGGCCAAAGTGATGGATTTTGTGCGATCGGAAATTGATAAGGGCAGGCAGGCTTATTTCATTTATCCCCTGATAGAAGAAAGTGAGAAGATGAGTTATGAGGATCTGATGCAGGGTTATGAGCAGGTAAAATGTTTTTTTCCGGAACCCAAATTCAGTATCAGTATGGTGCATGGCAGACAGCCTTCGGTGCAGAAAGAAACCAATATGCAACGTTTTGTAAAGGGGGATACGCAGATTATGGTGAGTACCACCGTAATTGAAGTAGGGGTAAACGTACCCAATGCCTCGGTAATGGTGATTGAAAGTTCCGAAAAATTTGGTCTATCCCAGTTGCACCAGCTCCGCGGCAGGGTGGGTAGGGGAAGTGAACAAAGTTTTTGCATATTATTAACGGGGCTCTCAGCAAGCAAAGAGGCAAGGGAACGTATCAAGATTATGTGCGCTACCAATGATGGATTCGTGATTGCGGAAAAAGACCTTGAAATAAGGGGGCCGGGCGATATTGAAGGCACCCGGCAGAGCGGCGCCCTAAACTTTAAGATTGCCAGTATCGTGCATGATAAGGAATTACTGGAATTAGCCAGAAATGAGGCCGAAAAATTGGTGGAAGAAGATGTGGAACTGGGTATGGCAAAGAATTCGCCGTTGAAGATTTTTTTACAGGGGCAGGGGAGGAAGAATGGGTGGGGGAAGATTTCGTAGGAGTTAGGAGTTTGGAGTTGGGAGTATGATTTCTTACGACTTACGAAAGATACCTGACGTAATTAACCTCTCTGTAACAAATCACTCAGCTTTTATAATCAGCATTAAGCGGATAAGTTGTAACTTTTAAAAAAATATTTTGGCTGTTTTTAAAACGATAGGAAGGTTACTGATAATTCTGTTTTTCTGCAACAATGCCAGTTCGCAGAATTACCTGGAATTTATTGAAAATAAGGGCCAGTGGGATGCTAAGGTGAAATTTAAGGGTGATATGGGCGCCGGCTCATTTGTATTGCAATCCACGGGTTATCGAATGGTGTTGTATAATAAGGAGGATATTAACAGGATAAGGGAATCTGTACATGGGAACCATTCCGAAACAACTACGCAGAAGCGGATTACTTCCGACGAAAGAGTTAAGAAGCCTGCACCGGGAGGGGGTGATGAAAATATATTACGCGGGCATGTGTATGAAATGAAGTTTCTCAATGCCAATGAGCATCCGGTGATTGTGCCGGATAAGCCACTGAATACCTATTCCAATTATATTATCGGAAATGATTCCACCAAATGGGCCAGTAATTGTAAAACCTATGGAGGGGTAACCTATCAAAATGTATATCCGGATATTGATGTGCGGTATTATACATCAAATAGGTTGTTGAAATATGATTTTATTGTACATCCCGGTGGTGATCCTTCCCGGATTGCCCTTTATTTTGATGGGGCGGAAAGCCTGAAACTGAAAGAGGGAAACCTGGTTATTAAAACTTCGGTTGATGAGGTAAAAGAACTATCTCCCTATACTTATCAGCTTATTAATAACAGCCGTTCAGAAATACCCTGCAGTTATGTTGTAAAAGGAAATATTGTTCGTTTTAAACTGGAGGATGTGTATTCGAAAACAGCTACACTGGTTATTGATCCCTCTCTTATATTCTCCACTTTTACCGGTAGTACCGCGGATAACTGGGGCTATACGGCTACTTATGATGGCAAAGGGAATTTTTACGCGGGAGGCATTGTATTTGGTAATGGCAATGGAGTGTTCCCTACCAGTAATGGCGCTTTTCAACAAATATTTCAGGGAGGAAATAATAATACCGGTGAAAATTCCTCCGGAGTTGGATTTGATATGGGTATTATGAAATTTGACCCTACCGGCGCTAACCGTATCTATGCCACTTATATTGGCGGAGCCGGTGGAAACGAACAACCCCATAGTTTAGTAGTAGATGGAGCGGGTAATTTAGTGATTGCGGGAAGAACCACTTCATTAGATTATCCTGCCAAAGGGGCGCTTAAACAGTATGGGCCATTAGGGGGTGGTTGGGATATAGTAGTCACCAAATTAAATGCGGCAGGCTCGGCATTAATTGCTTCTGTAAAAATAGGTGGCAATGTGGATGATGGCGTAAATATCCGGCATAAATACCCGGTAAGAGGCGCTGAATCTATTAATAGAAATTATGGTGATGATGCCCGAAGCGAAGTGATACTGGATGATTCAGGCAATATTTATTTTGCCTCTTGTACACAGTCAACTAATTTCCCTACCACTGCTGTGTCAGCTCAAACAACACTGGGTGGTACCAATGCCAGTGGCAGGAACCAGGATGCAGTCATCATGAAATTAACTCCCGATCTTTCCGCTGTTTTATTTAGTGTGATCATTGGGGGTAATGACGATGATGCTGCATTTGTTTTGGCCATTAACCCATTTAATAATAATTTATTTGTGGCAGGCGCTACTGCCAGTGTTAATTTTCCGGGTAACAAAACAGGTGTGAAGTTTCCCGTATTTCAAGGTGGAACCTCAGATGGATTCGTTGCAGAATTTACCGGTAACGGAAGCCTGGTTCGTACAGGTTTTTTTGGTACGGGTGGAACAGATATGATCTATGGTATTCAATTTGATAAGTTTGGTTTCCCTTATATTTCAGGAACCACTACCGATACCTGGCCCATTGTGAATGCGGGGTTTAACCAGCCCGGGGGTAAGCAATTTATTGTAAAACTGAAAACAGATTTATCTGATTATATTTATTCAACCGTTTTTGGTACCCGTGGGGCTTATCCCAATATATCACCTACCGCCTTTCTTGTAGACAGATGCGAAAATGTATATGTTTCCGGTTGGGGAGGTAGTGTCAATGCCAAGCAGGGTTTTCCAAATAGCGGAACAAGAGGGCTTTCTGTTACTGCCGATGCATATCAGTCAACAACGGATAATGATGATTTCTATTTTTTCGTCCTGGAAAAAAACGCGCAATCGCAGTTATATGGAAGTTTCTTTGGGCAGGATGGAGGTTTTGGTGAACATGTAGATGGTGGTACCAGCCGCTTTGATAGGAACGGTGTTATTTATCAGTCTATCTGTGCCAATTGCAGTTTTCCCAAACCCCCATTCCCCTATACCCCCGGTGTCTGGTCGCCCACTAATGGCGCGCAAGGTTGTAATCTCGCTGCCATTAAGATCGCTTTTAATTTTGCAGGAATTGGCGCGGGAGTATTGGCTTCGGTAAGTGGTGTGCCGAATGATACTACTGGTTGTGTACCAATGACTGTAAATTTTACAGATACACTGGCCATGGGCAAAAAGTATATATGGGATTTCAACGATGGATCAAATCCTGTTACTACTACCATACCTTCTATTACACATACGTTTAATACCGTTGGTTTTTACCGCGTAAAATTAATATCAGTTGATTCCAATACCTGCAATATTACTGATACCTCTTTTGTTACCATGCGTGTAAGAGATGATAAAGTAGGATTGGCTTTTACGTCTGCTAAATTACCACCCTGTGCTTCATTGTCTTATCAGTTCACCAATCTTTCAATCGCCATCAAACCGTTTACCGCCACCAGTTTCCGATGGGATTTTGGGGATGGAAATACGATGCTGGCCGGAACGGGTTCGGTAGTGCATACGTATGCAGCAGCAGGTACGTATAATGTGCGATTAGTACTGATTGATACCAATTATTGTAATGAACCCGATAGTTTGTTGAAACAAATTCGCTTATCACCCAATGTAAAAGCACAGTTCGAAACACCTGCTGTTGGTTGTGTTCCGTATACGGCTTCATTTATGAATACTTCTTTAGGAGGGGCACAATTTGTATGGGATTTTGGCGACGGCAGTACTTCCACAGATACTGATCCGGTACACTTGTATAGTCAACTGGGAACCTACCAGGTAAGACTGATCGCTTCTGATGCTGCCACTTGTAATAAAGTAGATACTTCGGCTTTTTTTACTGTTAAAGTAAGCCCTAACCCCCGTTCATTATTCAGTTATTCACCACAACCTACTGAACCCAATACGGCAGTTAGTTTTTTGAATAATTCTATTGGGGCAAGCGCTTATAAATGGTTGTTTGGCGACAGGGACACATTATTCACGATTCGTGAGGATACATTGGTGAGTCATTTATACAATTCTTCCAGTACTTTCAACACCTGCCTGGTGGCCTATAATGTATCCGGTTGCAGTGATACCAGTTGCCTGCCCATTCAGGTAATTATTAACAGCTTACTGGATGTGCCCAATGCCTTTTCTCCGAATGGAGATGGACGTAATGATAAAATATATGTGCGTGGTTTTGGTATTGAAAAAATGACCTGGCGTATTTACAATCGTTGGGGAACATTAGTATATGAAGGGTTGAATCCTTACCAGGGATGGGATGGAACCTATAACGGAAAAATTCAACCGCAGGAAGTGTATCATTATACACTGATCGTTCAATTCAGCAGTAAAGATAGAACTACTAAAAATGGAGATATTACCTTACTTCGATAAAGGAATCATGAAGGCAAACAGAAAAAAAGTATTCGTTTTTATATTCTTGGTGATGGCTGTGTATGGTCGTGCCCAAGAGCTTCACTATTCGCAATACTTCAATGCCCCTTTATTGATAAACCCCGCCAATACTGGCTTTAACCCCGATTATGATTTTAGGGTAGGTGGTAATTACCGAAATCAATTTGCCAATGTGGGTAGTCCATATAAAACGATGGGTGTTTGGGGAGATGCTAAACTATTCGCCGACCGATTTGAAAATGGATGGGTAGGTGTGGGCGCTACTATATTAAAGGATGCATCAGGTAGTTTATCTGCTACCAGCGGATATGCATCTGTTGCGTATCACCAGTTATTGGGCTATAACAGTTTATTGAGTGGTGGGTTCGGATTGGGCATTATCAATAAGCGGATTGATATTTCCAAACTCAGCTTTGACAATCAGTGGAACGGAAAATTTTTCGATGTAACCATTCCCGCCAATGAACCTTTTGCCTATAACCAGGCTACTTATTTTGATTTGCAGGTGGGTTTGAACTATGCCTATTTTGCTTCTGAGAATATGTACCTCAATGCCGGATTAAGCGTGATGCATATTAACACACCCAGGGAAAGTTTTTTTGATCCCACTGTTTCCGATAACCGTTTAGAAAGAAGGTATACCGCTTTTGTAAACAGCAGCTTCAAGATCCAGGACCTGTGGATCGTTAATCCTAATATCTATGTAAGTAAAATTGGTAATGCCTGGGAAACCGTTATGGGTTTCAATGCAAATCGCGACCTGGGTGGGGATGGCCTGCAACAATTCATTGTTGGCCTCTATTACCGCAATAAAGATGCGCTGATACCCATGTTAGGTTTCCAGGTGAACGATATGAAATTCACTGTGAATTATGATGCCACTATTTCCAGCCTCAGCAGCTTCAATGGCACACGAGGCGCCTATGAAATATCGATTGTAAAAAGCGGGGTGTTCCCCTCCGGCGCCGGACGGTCAGTGAAATGCCCAACCGTCAGATTCTGATTTATTTCTTTGCTTTTGTAAGCCGGCCTTTACCGCCGTCGCAGCTTTGATCTCCCTGATCATATTCGCATTTAGATAGCCTTCGGGCCGGTTTATATTGTTTTTAACAAAAAAGGGCATCGTTTCACTCCCTGATCATATAATTATGTTCAATCCTGCCGCATAATTTTTATCTTGCAAACCATCAATTATTTGGTATGAAATATTTGCCCCTGAATCCTGAGATATTTATCAATAACAGAAAACGGTTTATCAAAGAGATGTTACCCAACAGCATCGCTGTTTTTGTAAGCAACGATGAATGGCCGGCTAACGGCGATGCTTTACATGCATTTAAACAAAACACAGACCTGTTCTGGCTAAGTGGCATTACACAGGAAGACTCGCTGGTGATTTTATTCCCCGACAATCCTGATCCGCGAATGCGCGAAGTATTGGTTTTGGTCAGGCCCAATGAGTTAAAAGAAAAATGGGATGGTAAAAGGCTGCGGGCAAAAGAAGCTACCGGTATTTCCGGTATTGCAACGATTGTTTGGTTAGATACCCTGGATGCCCTTTTACAAACATGGGTACACCTGGCCGATCATATCTACCTGGATACAAATGAAAACGATCGCAAAGCTTCTGCTGTACGCGGCAGGGAATACCGTTTTGTTGATGAGATGAAAGCGGCTTACCCGCTACACTCTTTTCAGCGTGCCGCGAAAATTATGAAACAATTGCGCGGCATTAAAACGAAAGAAGAAATAGTAGTAGTTCAGCAAGCCATTGATATTACAGAAAAAACTTTTCGAAGATTATTGCAATTTATAAAACCCGGTGTAAACGAATGCGAAATAGAAGCCGAAATCTGGCATAGCTTTTTAAGTCAGCGTGCAACAGGCCCTGCTTACGGAAGCATCATTGCCAGTGGCGATAATGCCAGAACCCTGCACTATGTTTCTAATAATGCGGATTGTAAAGAGGGCGATTTGATACTGATGGATTTTGGAGCAGAGTATGGAAATTATTGCGCCGATCTTACCCGTACTATTCCGGTAAATGGTAAATTTTCGCCCCGGCAAAAAATCGTTTACAATGCCTGCTTACATCTGCATAACTATGCAAAATCAATTTTAAAACCAGGCATCACCATCTTAGATTATACCGATAAAGTGGGAGAGGCAGCTACCAAACAATTTATGAAAATCGGGTTACTAACCAAAGAAGCGGTTAAGAATGAAGACAAAGACAACCGTGCTTACCGCAGATATCTCTACCATGGCATCTCGCATCATTTAGGGATTGATGTTCATGACCTGGGAACCAGAACGGAACCTGTAAAAGCCGGCATGCTCTTTACGATTGAACCTGGCATCTATATTGAGGAAGAAAAAATGGGTATCAGAATTGAAAATAATTTCTGGCTCACTAAAAATGGTAATATTGATTTAATGAAGAATATCCCGATTACAGTAGAAGAGATTGAAGCTTTGATGAAAAAGAAACAGTAACCGAATGAAACAGATACCTAATATTTTTACTTTGCTCAATCTTTTCTTCGGCTGCCTGGCTATTGTAAGTATCATGCAGACGGGCTTAACCCTTTCTGTTGATTCCAATGGAGAGAACCTGGTAGTAATACCCGAAAAGATTTATATGGCCAGTGTATTCATTGGCCTGGCGGCATTGGTTGATTTTCTGGACGGATTTGTGGCCCGTCTTTTAAAAATATCTTCTGAATTGGGTAAGCAATTAGACTCCTTAGCTGATGCTGTAAGCTTTGGGGTAGCTCCTGGTTTGATTGCTTATCAATTTCTGCGTTTGAGTTTTGCCCAGCAACCGGATGGACTCGATATTTCGATGGCCTGGTTATTACCCGCTTTTATTTTGCCCTGCGCCGGGGCCTATCGCCTGGCAAGATTTAACCTGGATAGTTCTCAAAGCAAAGGTTTTAAAGGGGTGCCTATTCCGGCAGTAGGGCTATTATTCGCCTCTTTTCCGCTGGTGTATTGGTATTCCAATAACGACACCATCATTAGAATTTTATTGAATAAATGGTTTTGGTATGGAGCCATTCTGCTGGTTAGTTACCTGATGGTATCCCGCCTGCCCATGCTGGCTTTGAAGTTTGACGGGGTTACCATTAAAAAAATGCTTCCTTTTTTAATCATGGCCCTTATCGCGCTGGCCGGCGCGATAAGTTTTGGATGGCTGGCAGTTCCCCTCACATTTATTGCTTACGTAATTCTATCTTTGTCATTCAAACAACAAGAATCATGACCTATAATGTTCAGATCAAAGTAATGCCCTTAAAAGATTTATTGGATCCACAAGGGAAAGCCGTGCTGGGTGGTTTACAAAACCTCGGATTAACTACCGTATCAGATGTGCGGGTAGGTAAACATATTACCTTACAAATAGAAGCTGAGAGTGAAGGCCTGGCCAAACAAATAGCGGAAGAAGCCAGTAAGAAACTATTAGCCAATCCGGTAATGGAATTTTATGAAATTGAAATGATCAATTAATTGCTTTACTTAATCCCCACCCCCCTCGGTAACCTAAAGGATATCACGCTACGTTCTCTTGAACTGTTGCAGCAGGTGGATGTGATCTTGTGTGAGGATACCCGTACTTCTTCCAAACTACTGAACCACTATCAAATTCAGAAACCGGTTTCTCCCTATCATCAGCATAATGAACACAAAATTGTGCCGCATATTGTGGAACAGTTAGTGGCCGGAAAAACAATGGCATTGATTACAGACGCGGGTACGCCGGGCATTTCAGACCCCGCTTTTTTATTGGTTAGGGAATGCATTAAGCATAATGTAAAAGTAGCATGCCTGCCCGGCGCTACCGCTTTTGTACCCGCGCTGGTAAACAGTGGCATACCCGCCAACCGTTTTGTGTTTGAAGGTTTTCTGCCATTAAAAAAAGGCCGCCAGACAATGATGAAACAACTGGCCGGCGAAGAAAGAACCATGGTCTTTTATGAAAGTCCCATGCGTTTGGTAAAAACCCTCGAAGAATTTGTTGTGTATTTCGGGGCCGGCAGAGCCTGTTCCGTTAGTCGTGAATTAACCAAACTATTCGAAGAAAATAAACGCGGCAGTCTGCGGGAAGTATGCGACCATTTTAAAGCCAAAACCGTAAAAGGAGAGATTGTGATTGTGGTTGCGGGGAAAGCTGAGTGAATATCGAATATTGAATACGGGATTTTTAATGTTGAAGCAGGTGTAAAGGTGATTTTTAGAAAATGTAGGTGATAATAATTCTATAATTATGAAAAAATATTTATCAGTATTTCTTATTCTGTCATCCGTCATCTGTCAACTAACACCTGCTTTCTCCCAGCCCGACCGCTGGCAACAACGTGTTAAATACAATATCAATGTAACGATGGATGTGCTTACCAATCGTTTTACCGGAACAGAGAAACTGGAATACACGAATAACTCTCCCGATACTTTATCCAAAGTATATTTTCATTTGTACTGGAATGCGTTTCAGCCCGGTAGTAGTATGGATATGAGAAGTCTTGAATTGGGTAAGACAAGAATTGCTGAGCCCCGCAAAGAATGGGATGGATTGGATTGGGATAGCCGTGTGAAAGACCGTATCGGTAAATTAACGCCCGGAGAAATTGGTTACCAGCAGGTGAAAAGTATTCGTATCAATGGTACGGAACAAATGGTTAAGGAACATGAAACCATATTGGAAGTATTGCTCAGTAAGCCTGTCCTGCCTAAGTCTAAAGTACAGATGGAACTGGTGTTTGAGGCACAGGTTCCTTTACAGGTAAGAAGAAGCGGAAGAGATAATAAAGAAGGCATCCGTTACAGCATGAGTCAATGGTATCCGAAACTGGTGGAATATGATTACCAGGGATGGAATGCCAACCCGTATATAGCAAGGGAGTTCTACGGCGTTTGGGGTGATTATGATGTAAACATTACGATTGATAAAAATTATATGGTTACGGCAGGTGGCGATTTACAGAACGCCAATGAACTGGGTTTTGGATATGAAACGCCCGGTGTAAAAATAAAAGCTTCTCCCGGTACTATGAATGTATGGAAATGGCAGGCGAATAATGTACACGATTTTATGTGGGCCGCTGATCCTGGTTATAAAATGATTACCCGCACGCTGAAGGATGGTCCGTTAATTCGTGTAGTATATAAAGCGGTAGATTCTTTGGAAAACAGGTGGCAGGCAATGGCTGATACCGCGGCTTTGGCTTATCCCATTATCGCGAAAACATTTGGCGCGTATCCTTATAAGACTTACACATTCGTGCAGGGGGGCGATGGTGGTATGGAATATCCTATGGCCACTCTATTAAAATCGGCAAGTATTGGAACGGCCATTCATGAATGGATGCATAGCTGGTACCAGATGATGTTGGGTACCAATGAATCTTTGTATCCATGGATGGATGAAGGGTTTACAGATTATGCCGGTACCCGCGTGATAGCCACTTTACGCAATGCACCGGGCTTTTGGTTTGACGGGTCTTACAGCGGGTATTATAACCTGGTTAAATCCGGGTTGGAAGAACCCGCCGGTACACACTCAGATCATTATAACACCAACTACGCTTATGGCAATGCAGCCTATAGTAAAGGGTCCGTATTTATTTCGCAGTTAGGATATATTGTGGGTGATAGTATGCGCGATAAAATAATGCTCGCTTATTATAACCAGTGGCGTTTCAAACATCCGAATCCCAATGATTTTATCCGTGTGGCGGAAAAGCTGGCTAATATGGAACTGGACTGGTATAAAGAATACTGGATCAATACTACCAAAACGATTGATTATGCTGTTGGTGATATCAATGTGAAGGATGGTAAAGGTTTTATTATGGTGAAACGTGCAGGCAAAATGCCCATGCCTGTTGATATATTGATCACTTATAAAGATGGCGCGCAGGAACTGCATTATATTCCTTTGAACCTGATGTATGGAGAAAAACCCGCCGAGAGTAAAGTTCCCCGAACAGTACATCCCGAATGGAGATGGACGCATCCCGACTATACATTCGCAATAACCAGAAACATAGGCCTCATCAGGTCTATTGAAATTGATCCCAGTCTGCGTTTGGCGGATGTGAACAGGAGTAATAACAAATTAGTTATTCCGGATTAATCTGTTAGCTGCCGATTATCCGGCCGCGTGTATCACTTGTTTTTCCCCGAAATAGGTTTCCGGCTTATCCTGACCAAACAAAACCGGTTAGCCGGAAGCGATTGCCCCCCTGTTTCCTGGAAAATAGGGTGTTTTCACGGTTGCGGATGAAGGGGTTATGGAATAACTTAGAGGCTAATAAGGGTTGAAAAGGGTGATAATGTGTACCCCCCTTACGGTTTGTAACACCCCAAATGGGTTGAGGCAACAGATGCGAGTCAACAACTATTGAGTGTTGCAACGAAAGAAAGATTTGTAGTGTCAATACTAAAAACAGCAGTATGAAAAAATAACTTTATTGGCTCTTGCGGGCATGTTATTTATCCTGCCCATGTTTTTCAGTTGCAAAAAGGAAAAGACCGGGTTATGTCAAAATGTTTCTTCAGGAGGAGGAATAATCGGCTTTGTACTGAATGGCTTGCTTTTGGATTACGGTATAGATTTTTTAAACTTAGACAATTATACCGTTACTGCTTTGGATGAATGGTGTATGCTGACTTACATTGAATTATTAAAAAACAGTAAAAATTGTTACGAGAAATAAATTTCCTTTTTATTATGAAAGCTTAAAACCTTACTTATGAAAACAATACAAATTCTTTTCATTGTAATTACAACTACCTGTTTTGCAACAATTATTAATCGTTTAGTTATTTAGTGATACAGAATTCTCTACGCTGCATATCTGACGTGGCTTACATGAAAATATTTTTGCACCTGCTTTCTGTCATTTTTCCTATTGTTCATAAAATCTTCAACATT
>Ga0265292_1001230_pt1 | contig 24092 bp, 22 predicted proteins | sample Munlanlewell296A_FD_189080 | JGI IMG/M metagenome (GOLD analysis project Ga0265292, IMG submission 189080) | Leachate microbial communities from a municipal landfill in Southern Ontario, Canada - Leachate well 296A | ecosystem: Engineered > Solid waste > Landfill > Unclassified | place: Canada... | reverse complement strand
GATGTTGCGCGTCCAGTTGTTGATGACTGCCGAGCCGATCTTGATGCGGTCGGTCACCGCGGCGTAGGCGGCCATCGGGACAATGGCATCGCGTACCAGCCGCGATTCCGCCTGCCAGACGGAATCGAAGCCCTGGCTTTCGGCATAGCGGACGCAGTCCAGCCCGTCACGCAGGTCGTGCGAATCTTGGAGGTAAAGAGCTGCATGTTCCATAATCAAATCATCCTTTTACCAATAAAAATTTAGTGTGTCGTTGCAAGGAGGTCTGAGTTAGTGGAGCGAACGAAGACCGACGAAACAATCTCGAACCGTATCGTCTGTTCGCTCGCGTGGGGGTTTCTTCGGCGGAAGAGCGCCGCCTCGCAACGACACGAATTAGTGTAGTTCCTGTAATCTCTTCCACATTTGCGGGGCGAGTTCGCGTGAGCGGGCGGCAAGACGCTCTTCGTCCATGCTCAGGATTTTCTTGCCCTTCATCAGGATCTTCCCCCTGCAGACCGTTGTGTCGACCGTCGCGTCCACCAGGCCGAAGATGAGATGCCCGAGGAAGTTGGCCTCGCTAAGCGGGGTGGGGGGCTGGTAGTCGAGGATGGCGAGGTCGGCAGGACGGCCCTCGGAGATCTCTCCCAGCCGTAGGCCGAACTGGCGCTCGGCAATCCGGGCGTTGTTCTGGAGCAGGAGTTGGGGCGCTTCCAGGAACGCCACGCGTGGGTCATGGTTCGCCAGGCGATGGAGCAGGTAGGCGCAGCGCATCTGGACGAGCATGTCCGAGCCCATGCCGTCAGTGCCGAGGCCGACCAGCACGCCTTTCTTCAGCAATTTGAGCATCGGCGTGACCCCGACTGCGTTGTTCATGTTCGACTCGGGGTTGTGGACAACCGTAGTCTTCGTCGCGGCGAGGACGTCCATCTCGGAATCGTCAATGTGAACGCAGTGGACGAAAATGGATTTCTCCCCGGTCAGGCCCAGCTTGTCCAGGCGCTTGACCGTGGGCAGGTTGTATTTGGCGAGCGAGTCCTCACGGTCGGCGGCATCCTCGGCCACATGAATATGGCAGCCGACACCGGCATCCCTGGCGATGACGACGCACTGCTCGAGGGTCGCATCCGACAGGGTGAATGAGGCGTGCAGGCCCATCATGGCCGCGATCTGGCCGTCGCCTTTGCCGACCTTCTTGATGAAGCGTTCATTCTCGGCGGCACCGCCGCCGGGGGTGTTGCGGTCGGAGACCTCGTAACACAGCGAGGCGCGGATACCCGCCTGCCGGACGGCTTTTTCGATCAGGTCGAGCGAGCCGTCCCGCATGGACGGGGAGGCGTGGTGGTCGATGACAGTTGTCGTCCCGTTGCGGATGCAGTCAATCAGGGGCAGTTGCGCGGAAAGGAGGACGTCTTCCTCGGTCAGCGCCCGGTCCACTTTCCACCACAGCCGTTCGAGGATCTGCACGAAGTTGGCCGCCGGCTCCCCGGGGATGGACATACCGCGCGCCATAGTGGAATAGAAGTGGTGATGGGCGCAGATGAAGCCGGGGAGGACGATCTGCCCGGAACAGTCGACGGATTCGGCCTCCGGGAAGCGGCGTTTCATTTCGGCCGAATCGCCCACCGCGGTGACCAGTTCCCCGTCGGTCACGACAGTCGCGTTCCACAAGACGCGGTTCTTTTCTCCCAGCGTGACGACAATTCCGTTCTCGAAACGAGTGGTCATGGTTCGTCTCCTATTGTTCTTTCAAAACAGAGAGTTCCTCGGCGCTGCGGACGCGCATGCCGATGGCGCCGGTGAAGCATTTCTTGGCGCAGATTGAGCAGCCGATGCAGCGCGCCGGGTCGGTGTGCGGCAGGCCTTTTTCGTCAAGCATGATCGCCAGGTACGGGCAGCGGGCGCAGTTGCCGCACGAGACGCACAGGAGCGGGCTGGCCTCCGAGATTTTCTTGACCGGCGTGAGTGCCATGAAGTCGGTGATGGGGTGCGGCTGGGCAATGCCGACCAGTTCTTTCATCGAGCGGATGCCGCGTTCCTGCATCAGGAAGGATGTACCCGATTCGAGGTCCTTTATGATGCCGTAGCCCTGCTTCATGATAATGGTGCAGAACTGGACGGTCTTGACACCCAGCGCCAGGAAGTCCATGGCCGCTTTGTAATTCATCGGGCCGCCGTTGCCTGAGATCTCGAGGCCCTCCGGGGCGGCCTGTGCCAGCGTCAGGTAGGAGATGGGCGTGATGCCCTCGCCGCTCATCCCGACGACGACGCCCTCATCCCACGGACAGCCTTCAGCAGGACGGAATGCCAGGGTGGGGAAGGAGTTCGCCAGCGTGATGCCCGCCTTCTTGTTAGGGTACTTGTCGAGCACCTTGCGGATGGCACGCAGGATAGGCACGATGGAGGTCACGGCGGCGGACAGCTTGAACAGTTTGGGAATGTCCGGGTCGCCGACCTGCATGATCCGGTCGATGATCCTGGCGGTCAGGGCTGCGTTCTGCGAGACGATGGCGCCCTCGGTCCCGTCGCCACCCTGCGGGCAGGAGAGCGAGTACTCGATACCCATCGCCCCGGCCGCTTCCAGTTTCTTCGTGTTGGACTGCCAGCCGGCCGCGTCGCTCTCGTCGTGACCCGTCACCGGGCCGCCTGTAGAGGCCATCGTCAACCGGTCGGGCCACTCCCTGACCAGTTGTTCCACCTCGCGGCAGACGCGGTCGAGCGGGTGGCCGGAGACGTTGTCTGAGTTGCCAAACGTCAGCGGGTTGAAGGCGAACATGTACTCGCCCGGAATGTGGATCGGGACGTTGTCGAAGGCGGTCTTCATCACCCCGCCAGCCCAGCCTGCTTCGTAGGCCCTGGTCATCTGCTCCAGCCCATCAGTGGACGGGGAGGCAGAGATAAGATACGGGGATATGATCGGCCGGCCAAAAAAATCGGTCACCAGGGAGACAGGCACCGGGTCGTAGCCGGGCAGGACATAGTAGGATTTGGTCGGTTTCTCGATGACCAGCTTCTTCTCGCCCTTGAGATAGGCGTCGATCTCAAGCGACGTGTTCTTGCCGGAGGCAACAGCCTGTACAACCGTCTTCGGGCCGGTCAGCATGTCGCCGGCGTAGAACAGGCCGTCAGCCTGCACGCGCGGCAGCGCCGAGCGCATCCCGATGGCGATGACGACCGCGTTGAAGCCTGTCCGCGTGCTCTCCGATCCCGTCACGTTGTGGACCTCCGCCGGGCTGAAGGCTTTCCCCTCGGGGAGTTCCACCTTGACGGTCTCCACACCCGAGATTTTATTCCCGTCCTTGACGATCTTGCTGAGGCGGATGCGTCCGTTGACCTCGATATCGAAGTCCAGCAGTTCCTTGCGTTCCCTTGCGGTCAGCGGCATCTCCGAGAGCTTCTCCAGCATGAAGAGCTCGACGTGCTTTGCGCCGCGTTGCTTGGCCGTGATGGCACAGTCGACGGCCGTTGCCCCGCCGCCGATGACCGCCACTCGCCCGTCGAATTGGTGCGCAGACGGACGCGCGAGCAGGTCAACCATCCTGACCGCCAGGTCTTCGTTCTCGATGCCGAGTTCGATTGGCTTCCACAGGCCGGTCGTGACGCAGACTGCATCATATCCTTTTCTGAGCAGTGCTTTCGGATCGTTAACTCTGGTTCCCGTTTTGGCCTTGATGTTCCCCAGTGTCAGGATAAACTGGATGTCCGTCTCGACGACATTCTTCTCCAGGCGGTGGTCGGGGATCAGGTTTGCCATTCCGCCGAGCCGATCAGCCGCCTCCAGGATCTCCACCGCATAGCCCATCTGGGCCAGGGCGGCTGCGGCTCCCAGTCCGGCCGGTCCGCCGCCGATGATGGCCACTTTCTTCCCATCCGGTTTCGGTCTGGAGAATTCCGGGATGCCTCCCAGGTTCTTTGCCATATCGACGATGGTCGCCTGGACGAGCGGGATATTGATCGGTCCGTCGAATTTCTTGCGCGTGCAGGCGGCCATGCATAGGGTGTCCGGGCAGACCATCCCGCAGACTCCGCCCAGCGGATTGGCATGCATGATCTCTGCCGCAGAGCGGCGGATGTCCGAGGCATTCCCGACGCGTGCCGCCATGATGAAATCGGCCGGCGAGCAGTGGGCGGGACAGGCCTCCTTGCAGGGTTTCTCCTCGCAGTACTCGCAGCGCAGTAATTCCGTCTGGAGTTGCGCGGGCGTCATGACAAGCGAGTTGACTTTTGCATTCTCCATGGAGCACCTCTGGATTGGTTATTTTGTGGAATTCAGCTTTTGATTTGTAAATGTCTGACAACCTGTCTTTATTATAGCATTTTAAAAAGCAAAGGGCACGCCTGCGTGTGCCAGTGGTTTTGCGTCCATCGAGTTCTATCAAACCAGCCCGAGCATTTCCATCCCGCCCAGGGCTTCCAGGTCCTCAGGCAGGTCCAGATCGAGGGCGATATTGGGGGAGTCGATGACTTCCAGCCTTGCTCCGGCTTCAGTTGCCCGTTCACTGTGACACTGGAACGAGCCGGGTCCGTAGCCGTATTCGATCAGCCCGGCAGGATTGACGAACAATCCGTTCGTGCCATCCTGTCTCCGGTCCGGGGCAATGACCACCACCGGTGGATTCTTGCCGCGTTTCAGCAGGGCTTTCAGGTCAGTTGGCTTGATGAGCGGCAGGTCAGCGGGCAGGACGAGCACCGCGTGTGCGCCCTGTGCCTTGGCGACAATCGTGGCGCGCTTGATGGCGGTATTGAACTGCGGCGCGCCATCCTCCAGAACGGTACGCCCGCCCATCTCGCGCGTCAGGGCCAGCGCCGCTGGGTCGCGGCTGACAACCAGGGTGTGCTCGATTTCCGGTACCTCTTTGAGGGTTGTCAGAACATGCTCGAGCAGGTAACGATTCAGGCGTGTGCGCTGATCTTCCGTCAGCATACCGGCCAGACGCGATTTTCCGCGCCGCAATGGTTTTACAGGGACGATGGCCCAGATAGTCATAAGGTTTGAATCAAGTTTAGCACATCTTGGGCTAAACGTCGCCGGTCATCTTGATTTTTCATCAGGATATTGGTAACCCATGTGGGAATTGAAATATTTTGCGCCAGATTTGCATCCACTCTATCCAGGACGAAACCGGACAGGATTTTACCGTAATGACGGGCAACCGCCAGCGCCGAGGGCTGGACGCCCAACTCGGTGTACATTTTTGCCGCCGGACCCTTGACCGTCTGCCCGCCGATAATGGGGGAGACAGCGATGAAAAGTTTCGCGGCGAGGGCGGACCGGAGGCCTGCTACCGCTAAAATCGGGTCAATGCTCACCCACGGGTTGGACGGGCAGACCACAATCCCGTCAGCCTGCTCAATTGCTTCCAGAACTCCCGGAGCAGGCCGGGCTGTCGTGATCCCGGCGAAGCGGAATCCTTTCACCTTAGGTTCGCATTTCCGGTGGACGAAATATTCCTGAAAAGCCAGTTCGCCATCTTCCGTGGTATCCACCATTGTGCGCACCGGCTCGTCACTCATCGGCAGGACGGGTTGCAGCACACCCCAGGCGTGGCAGAAGTCACGCGTGATTCGGCTGAGCGACTGGCCTTCCCGCAAGCGCTGGGTGCGCTCGATATGAGTTGCCAGATCCCGGTCGCCCAGGTGGAACCAGTCCGGGCCGCCGAGTTTTTGGAGGTTCTCCAGTACGTGGAAGGTTTCCTCATGGCGGCCCCAGCCGGTCTCCGGGTTGGCCAGTCCTGCCAGCGTATAGCAGACGGTGTCCAAGTCTGGGGAAATGTACAGGCCGAGATGTTCGAAATCGTCCCCGGTATTGACGATGATGGTCAGGTTTTCGGGTGGCAGGAGTTGGGCGAGTCCGTCGGCCAGTTTCGCCCCGCCGACACCGCCGGCGAGGGCAACAATTTTCATCCGTGGGCGTCTACTTTTTCAATCCGAATTTTGTACATGACGCGCTGTTCGCCCGGCTGGCGATACGGGTACTTGGGCACGCCTCGATACTTGAGCGCCAGCGCGTCGATGTGATCATCCGCACCGTCGGTGGTGAATTCGGCCACCTTGCCGCGGATTTGCAGGTAGCGGTAGGGATTGGACGGGTCCTGGATGCAAAGCGCCACCTGCGGACGGGTGCGCATGTTGCGGTCCTTGACGCGACCTTTCGCCGAGTTGATGAGGATATACTCACCATAGGTGTTGAACCAGACGGGCGTTACTTGCGGTGTGCCGCCGGACATCAGGGTTGCCAGATAGAGAAAGGCTTTCTTCTCATCCGTCAGAAGGTCGAGGTGGGTTTCAGGGATATTCTTCATTTTTACTCCTTCGGTTTGCGGACAAGCGTTGCCCGCATGTCGTTTTCGTTATGGAACACGAGAATGGTCTGGATTTCATCCTCGGTACAACCAAGCAGGATTTTGATTTCGGCGTCGCGTTTGTGCAGGTCAACAGTCAGAATAACGGCGGACAGGTCGTGAGTCCCGGGCGCACCGACCCATACGTCAATCCCTCCGCTGTCGCTGGAAGTGGTCCCGTCGAGAGAGCCGTAATCCAGTGGATAAACGATGCCCGGGTAATGAGGATGGTGCGAGCCTTTCGGGCGGTCAATTATGATGTGGCTCCCGGCGACCAGCCGATCGAGATATCGCCAGAAGTCGTCCGGTTTCAATTCACTAAGATACGCATTCATCAACTGGTTCCTTTTATCGGAACAGGTCGTTTTCTTTTGATCGGATCAATTCTTTTAGCGAGCTTTCGCGCAGAGGATAGGGGAAGCCGCGCACGTGGACAGCGGGGATCCCTTCGGCAGCCTCGCCCATGACGAGAGAGGCTGCCGCTGCCAGTTCGTCTGCCGCGGCGACGATGGTGATCTTGAGTCGATAGCCAAACAGGTCCTGCCAGCCGCGCTCGTCCACCACGCCGGGCAGACCGGAAATGCCAATTGCCGTGCCAATCGTGCCCAGCCGCCAGGCGCGCCCGTGTGAGTCGATGATCATCACGCCGATGCGGTTGCCCGTGGCAACTTTTATTTTGCGCCGGATTTCGAGGGCAGAGCGGTCGGGGTCTTCGGGCAGGAGCAGCACCCAGTCTTTGGGATCGCCGTCTTCGCCTCGAACGTTGGAGTGGTCAATCCCGGCGCTGGCGCAGACGAAGCTCAGCCGGTGCTCCACAATGATCGTTCCCGGGCGGACGCGTAAGACTTCTTTACTCTCACGCAGGATCAATTCGACCAGGCGCGGGTCCTTTTCGCTGCGCTTTGCCAATTCGATGGCTTCTTTTGAAGGGGTGACGGTTGCCAAATTAACCAGCCGTCCTTCGGCTTTGCTGACAATCTTCTGCGACACGACAAGAATGTCGCCGTCTTCCAGTGTGATGCGGGCGATTTGCAAGGAGGCCAGAAGCATATCCGCCAGGTTATCACCAGGGCAGATAAGAGGCATTTGGGGGAGGGGGGTGAAGGTCAGGGTCATGGTTCCTGGGCTGGTGCCTGTACTCCTATAATGCGGATTCCGGCAGATGTGCTCCCATATTGTTTATTAATGCCAATCAACACGCTCGTCAGGCCTTCGACTACAACCGAATTCTCTATTGGACCGGCATCCCATCCGGTGAGTCCGGCCGCGGCGACCAGTTTCAGCGTCTCGGAACGCGCTTCCTTGCTCGTGCCGGTCACCAGCACGTCGCATTCGACCGGTCCATCCTGCAGGAGATGTTCGTACGAAATATTCTGGAAGGCGGAGGTCACTTGCACTTCTTCTCCTAGGATTTCGCGCGCTTCCTGCGCGGCGCTGCCGGCCGGCGGCATCTGCACCTTGGTCACTTTTGGCGGGACGAGCGGCACGGTCACATCAATCAAGATTTTGCCTTTTAGAGCATCCTTGATCGTCTCCAGCGTCTCGCGGTGGGCGGCGTAGGGGACGGCCAGCGCGACGATATCGGCATGCTGAGCAGCGGTCAGGTTGGCAGCCCCTCCGATTGCGGCTTCGCCGCCGAGCAGATCGGTCAGTTCGACGGCGGCCGCCTGGGCCTTTTCCGGTGTGCGCGAACCGATCAATACCCGGTATCCGGCTTTTGCCCAACGATAAGCGAGACCTTTGCCTTCTTTGCCGGTCCCGCCGAGCACAGCGATGGTCATCAGGATGGGCGTATTGCTCATTTCAAATTCTCCCGGTATCTCTTCCAGACCTGGTCCGCGAGTTCTTTTGCTTTTACGGAAACCGCTTCTTCATCCAGCGTGAGCAGTTGGTGGTCTTTTATCAGGATTTTCCCGTTCACCATCGTTGTTGTAATCATGCTCTCGTGAAAGCCGAAGATGATATGCCATGGCAGGTTATCTGCAGTTAGCGCTGTGTAGGGGTGGTAATCCACGAAAATCAGGTCAACCTACGCGCCTGGCGCTATCTGACCGAATGGCGTCTCGGGAAAGAAATTCTTTGCCAGCGCGGCGTTGTTATAGACGGCCATCTGGGCCACATCCGTGCAGACCATGCGGCGCGGGTCGCGATGTCAGACTTTTTGGACCAGATAGGCGGCTTTCCACTCTTCCCATATGGCGTTGGAGAAACCGTCATTGCCAATTCCGAGCCGGACCCCGGAGCGGAGCATCGTTTCGACGGGTGCGACACCCACGCCGTTGTTCATGTTCGAGCGCGGCTGGTGCGCTACCCAGGTTTGGTTTTGGTCAGAAGGTCAATCAGGAGTTAACTTCCGTAAAGGATGCGCCCGCAAGACGGGCAGAGTGCCATTTGCCCGGAGGCGCGGGAGGATTGCATTTGTGCCGCGGATAATCCAGAGCCGCAGGCGGAGCATGAGTTTTCGCTGATGACGGCCACTGCGATGCCGCGCCGCTGCTGGCGAAGTTGGTCATATAGGCCGAGCGCATCCGGCGGGATCGGTCCGGTCACCGCGGCGCGTTCGGCGAAGAGTTTTTCCAGTTCTTTCTGGAGTGAGTTCTGTTCCTCGTGCAGACCCCGGTTTTGTTCTGCAGAATGACTTTGGGAAGCCAGCAAGTCTGCTTGAGCGGCCTGGTGGGCAGACATGGATTCTTCCGCTGCAAGCATGGCTTCCAGTTGGATGTCTTCCAGCGTGACCAGGTGGCGTTTGAGAGCAGCCACATCGTTTTGTAAATCCAGTAATTCCTTTGGGCTGTGACCCTTGCCGCCGTAGAGACTGGCCTCGGTTTGTTCGATTTTGATGCGCTGGCTCTGTGCATCAGTTTCGGCCTGTTTCAAGGCCCGGTCGGCAGATTGGCAGATGGTTTTCGTTGAATCGGCCCGTTCATTGCCCAGACGCAGTTCGGCATCATCATCCAGCGTTTTCTGGAGGGCTTGCAGGCGGGCCTGGGCGCGGTCTATCTGGCTATCGACCTGCTGGAGACGGTAGAGGCTCAAGGTCTGGCTCATAGTCTGATTATATACTGATTACCCTTCATACAGACAGTTTTCAATAACGGGTCTTTGGGAAATTTCATGATATAGGGAAAGAAATCCCAACGCCAAATCGATTCCCAGAAAACTTTAATAAAAAGCCCCGCCATCAATTAGATGACGGGGCTGGTCTTTACTGCGATGGCAGGTTGAAGTAATTGTAAACTGCCCGTGAGAGTTCAGCGTACAGCGGCGAGACAATATCCCAGAGTGCCTGCACTGGATGATAGACATAGATGGTCAGGATGAAATTGCCGCCCGGTGTGTAGACGATGCCGGCATCGCTGAACTGGTTCATGTTGATATCCCAGCCATGCTTGTGGGCAACGATCGTCCCCTCCGGGACACCGCCCTGGATCAACGCACCGAGTTTGTCTTCCTGCAGATATTGGATCATCTGCTCGCAGGCAGCCTGGTCAATCTGACCGGGGAAGGCCGCCACCAGAGAACCACCTCCGGTCTGGGCGCACAGGTAAATATCTTCGAGCAGGACGCCCATCTCGGAGGGCGTGGTCTGGCTGAAGGTATCCGGGTTGGTGTTGAGATCCAGACGAGAATTTGCAGGTGTGTTGTAGTGCTGCAACGGGATGGAGCCGGGCGCAAAATACATGGCGATGAAGGTGTTATCCAGGCCGAGTTGTTGCATCGTCTCGGTGACAACCAAAGGTCCGCGCCCCACGTCTATGGCGGCCATCAAGCTGTCGGATGCGATGTTATCGGATCTGGCAATCATGTCTTTCAACTGGGTATCAATATCTGTGCTAATCTGGCTATTGAAGTGACGGATCACTGAAACCATGATCGGGATTTTAATCGTGCTGGCAGCCGTGAAAGCAATATCCGGGTTTACTAAAATTTCCTGTCCGGCCTGGTATGCGAAGTGAATGTTTTCCTGTGTCTGGAGGTTGAGGAAGTAAAGGTCTACCAGGCCGTCGAAACCGCTCTGGTCAATAAGCTGTTTGAGCAGGATTTGCAGCGTTTCAAGGGACGGGCGACCTGCGGCCGTACTCTGGGAAGCGAGGATGACTGTGCGCTGGTCTGGAGATTGCAGGGCGCTCTCGATCAGTGCAGCCGCGCGGTCAATATCCATTGTTTGGCCGGGCGTGCCCGGGGTGAAATTGGCCGTTCCGGGGATTGGCTGGGCAGGTGTGGGTGGTTGGTCATAGCGGGCGGAGATTTCGTCTCGCAGGTATGCGCGCAGGCGGGCTTCTGAATAGGACGAAACCAGCGGAATTTGACGGGCGGGGGAACGACGATTCCACAGGTAGTCCCAGAATCCGCCCCAGAAGGATGCTCCGGTGCGCTGCAAGTCGGCGGCAGCCAGCATGCTTTCGGTATCCAGTTGAAAACCAATCAGACTGGGGTCCAGGTCAATGATCGCATCGCCGTAATGAATTTCAACCGGCAGGGCGTAGACTTGCAGCAGTCTTTGCGCGGCAGACTGAGGGTCCAGCCCGCCGACGGGAACGTTGCCGATGGTCATATCGGGTGGGTAGTTGGCCCGTGAAATGCTGTATTGCACTACCTGGATGACTGTCACAACAGCTGTCAGGAATATAAAAACCAGTGAAACTCCGCGCAGGTAAAGGGAAGAACCGCGTAATCTCACAGTACCTCCAAGAAGACCAAATTAGTGATATTCATCATGCCTTATGGGTAAAAAGTATAACACACTCGCTGTGGGCAGTTGTGCTACAATCGTAGGGTCTTTGGGAATTCCCTTGATGGAGAGAAAGATATGAGGGTGTTGGGCGGGCTTCGCCCTCCCAACACCCCCTATTTACCCCACCGCCACGGCGATTCTCAGAGAACCCAATTGTACCGGCAATTGTTCATAAATCCACGAACGAGGAACCCATGCTCCGATCTTTTTTAATCTACCTTTCCAAGGCTGCCTGGGCGCAGCGGTTGGTCGTTGGCTGGAAATTTGCCTGGCAGGCAGCCAGCCGGTTTGTAGCGGGGAACACGATTGGAGATGCAATCAATGCCGTTCGTGAACTCAACGCAAATGGGATCAATGCCACGCTGGACCACCTGGGGGAAAGCACCTCGACGCGCGCAGAAGCCGTTAAGGCGGCTGACGATATCATCGAATTGCTGGATCAGATTAATACCAGCGGCATACGCACCAACGTGTCGGTCAAACTGACGCAGATCGGCCTCGCCCTGGAGGAGAGCCTGTGCGCGCAAAATCTGGAGCGGATCCTCACCCGCGCCAAAGAGTATAAGAACTTTGTCCGCATTGACATGGAAGATACGCCTTACACGGACCAGACTCTGCGCATGTACCGGGAGATGCGCGGCAAAGGCTTCCAGAACACCGGGGTGGTTGTCCAATCGTATCTGTACCGCACCGAGAAGGATACGCGCGAGCTGCTCGATGCGGGAGCGTGCTTTCGCCTGGTCAAGGGTGCCTACAAAGAACCGCCCGAATTGGCCTTCCCCAAGAAGGCGGATGTGGATGCCAATTTTGACCTGCTGACCCAGATCATGATTGATTCCGCCAAGGTAGCCGGTTCCCCGACCCTGAGCGCAGACGGGCGCATCCCGCCCATTCCGGCCATCGGTTCGCACGACCCAAAGCGCCTTGATTTTGCCAGGACTTATGCTGAGAAAGTCGGCCTGCCGAAGCAGGCGATTGAGTTCCAGATGCTTTTTGGCATCCGGCGCGACTTGCAGGAGCATTACGTCAAGGAAGGCTACCCAGTGCGGATTTACGTCCCGTATGGCACGCACTGGTACGCGTACTTCATGCGCCGCCTGGCGGAGCGGCCGGCCAACGTGTGGTTCTTTGTCTCAAATTTCTTTCGCAAATAATCTATCAGGAACCCGGTTTCTTCAAAAAACCGGGTTCCTTGATTCTATGGTAAAACATAGGCATGGACGGACAGCCTCTCGCCCTCGTCACCGGAGCAGCCCACCGCCTCGGTAAAACCTTCGCCTTGACTTTGGCGCGGCGCGGCTATGCCATTCTCCTGCACTATCATCACTTTGCTGACGAAGCCGCAGTCACCGCGGACGAAATCCGCGCCCTCGGTGTGCCAGCCTATCTGGCGCAAGCCGACCTGACAGACGACACCAATCTCTTTTCTCTGTTTTCGACTCTCGATTCTCTTCCTTATAAACTTAAAGTTCTGGTGAATTCCGCATCTGTCATGCAGCGAACCGATATTCACGCCACCTCTCCTACGGACTGGGATGCCACCTTCGCGCTTAACCTGCGCGCCCCGTTCCTGTTAGCGCAGCAGGCCGCCGGGCGGATGGCGGAAGGCGGACTTATTGTCAATATCACCGATGTGGGCGCGCACAAGCTCTGGACGGGCTACCCGGCCTACGTGGTCAGCAAGTCCGCACTGGAGACGCTGACGCGCTTGCTGGCGAAGGCTTACGCACCGGGCATCCAGGTCAATGCCATCGCGCCGGGATTGATACTGCCCTCAAATGATGTCACGCCGGAAGAATGGGAAAAACTGGTGGAGCGCCTGCCGCTCAAACGTCCCGCCTCGCTGGATGAAGTCGCCGCGGCCCTCGCATTCCTGCTCGATAACCCATCCATCACCGGCCAGATAGTCGTTGTGGATGGCGGGTACTCTCTGATCTAAATTGTTTTTCTTGTGTTCCTGCGTGGACAAAAACCTTATCCATTGTGGTGATTGAATGTTCAAATCGCTTCTGAAACTCTCCCGTCCCATTCATCAGCTCCTCGCCGCACTGACCTACACGCTCGGCGCGGGCATTGCCCATTACCTTGGCCAGCCGGTCCGCGCCGCCTCCTTCGGGCTGGGACTGCTGGCTGTCCTGGCCCTGCTGGGCGCAGCATTTCTCTTCGCCGAGTATTTTCGCCTGCCGCTGATGCCGCTGTTGCAGGGGGAGACGCTCCGTCAAAGTGAACGCTTCCGGGTGACGCTCCTGCAGGTCTCCTACGCGGCCTTGACCCTCTCCACCGTAGCCATCCTGACCCTGCTGCTGACCCACTCGCTCAACCTATCCGCCGACATTCTGCTCGTGTTGGCGTTCCTTTTCCTGGTAGCCTACGCCGTCCCGCCCATGCACCTTTCCGAGACTGGTTACGGCGAACTAATCCTGGCCGTCACTCTGGGCACGCTACTCCCGGCGCTGGCGTTCCTGCTCCAATATGGTCAGCTCCATCGCCTGTTGCCATTCACCACCTTCCCGCTCACCCTGCTGGCTCTGGCTTATCAGCTGGTCTGCAATTTCCCCGCCTTTGCTACCGACCAGAAACTGGGACGCCACACCCTGCTTACCCGTCTGACCTGGCAGCGCGCCGTCCCGATCCATCATTTCCTGGTTCTGGCAGCTTTCCTGCTCTTTGCGGCTGAGCCTTTCCTGGAATACCCCTTGGGTCTGGTCTGGCCGGTCTTCCTGGCCTTGCCTCTGGCTGCCACACAAATAATCTGGCTCCAGCGCATTGCCAATGGCGGACGTACGCTCTGGAACTTTCTGACCGCCCTCGCCAGTGCCACCTTTGGCCTGACGGCTTATCTGCTGGCCCTGACATTTTGGATCCGGTGACCCATGTCTGAATTCCTGCGACTTTTGCCTCCCACCGAAGCCTTGCAAACGCTCCTGCGTGCCTTGCCGGATCGGGAGCCTGCCGCCGAGATGATTGATACAACCAACGCCTTGGGCCGCGTGACTACCGCGGACGTGCGCGCCCCGCACCCGTTGCCTGAGTTCCCGCGCTCCACCATGGACGGGTATGCTGTCCGTGCCCGCGATACTTTCGGGACGTCCGAGTCGCTGCCCGGCTACCTGACCCTTGTCGGAGAAGTCCCGATGGGCGACGCCCCATCTTTTGCACTGACACCCGGCGCGTGCGCCCTCATCCACACCGGCGGGATGCTGCCGGAGGGGGCGGACGCGGTGGTTATGTTGGAATATACCCAGATGGTTGGTAGGGGCGACCTTCATGGTCGCCCTCGGGTAGGGACAAGCCCTGCCCCTACACACGAAATTGAAATCTCGCGCGCCGTTGCGGAGGGGGAGAACGTCCTGCGCGTCGGCGAGGATGTGGCCGCGGATCAGGTTGTCCTGGCGGCCGGGGTTCGCCTACGCCCGGCGGAGATTGGTGGGTGCATGGCGCTTGGAATCATTCAATTGCGTGTAGTCACTAAACCAAAGATTGGAATCCTTTCTTCCGGCGATGAAGTCGTACCGCCGAGACAGAGTCCGCGCCCGGGGCAGGTTCGTGACGTCAATTCCTATTCGTTGGCCGCATTGGTCGAAGGGGCGGGCGGGGAACCTGCCCTTTACGGAATCGTACCCGACGACCTGGAGGCGCTGAAAGCTGCCGCGGCGAGAGCCTTGACAGAATGCGAGGCAGTGGTTGTCACGGCGGGGTCGTCGGCCAGCGCACGCGACACGACCGCCGAGGCGATTGCCGCACTGGGTGCGCCGGGGGTGCTGGTGCACGGCGTCAACGTGCGTCCGGGCAAGCCCACCATCCTGGCGGTGTGCGACGACAAAGCCGTGATCGGACTGCCGGGCAACCCGGTCAGCGCGCTGGTGATCGCGGGGTTGTTCGTCGTGCCGGTGATCGAGAAACTGCTGGGGTTGAAGGTCCTGCGTCCGCGCCCGTCGGTGCTGGCGAAACTGACAGTAAACGTCCCCTCTCAGGCCGGGCGCGAGGATTGGGTGGCAGTAAAGTTATTGGTGAATGGTAAATGGGGAATGGGGAATGGGGAGGCGCGCTACCTGGCGGAACCTGTTTTCGGAAAGTCGAACCTGATCTTTTCCCTCGCCGCGGCGGATGGACTGGTGCGCATCCCGCCCGACGCGACCGGTCTCAGCGCGGGGGAGAGGGTGGAAGTGGTGCTGCTGTAAACAGCGTAGAGGCGGACAGCCGTCCACCCTTTTGATTCTCGATCTATCCCTCCGTCACTGGGTGACACCCCCCCCCATATCCGACCTTTAGTGGATAGCAAACATCGCTTTAGCACAAAATCCCCGCTGTGTCATGCGAATCCGCCTACCTCCCCAAATACCCCACCCAGAAATTGACAATCGCAATCAACAGCACCACACCCAGAATCCGCCGCGTCCACAGGCCTGTGAACTTGCACGCCCCCAGGTAGGAGCCCGCCAGCGCGCCGATAATTCCGAACGGCAGCAGCGCTACCCCGAACGCGCCCAGTACGAAATTGCCACCCAGCGCCCGGCCAAGCAGCCCGCTGATGGAGTTCAGCACGATGAACCCGGCCGCGGTCGCGGCGGCTTGTTTCGGGGTCCCCCAGTGGGCGAGGATGATGAGCGGCGAAAGGAAAATCCCGCCGCCGATGCCCACCATGCCGGAGAGCAGTCCGATTCCCGCCCCGCAGGTCAATGTCAGCCAGAGCGGGAACGGGCGCAGGTTGTCGGTCCCGGCCTGCGGCTCCGGGCGGGCGAAGAGCATCCGCAGCATTACGTAGGTCAGCACGGCGTAGAGCAGGAATAAGTACACATCCGCGTGGAGCTTGAAATACCCGCCGAGAAACGCGGCCGGGACGGAAGTCAGCAGGAACGGCAGGAGCAGGTCCCGGCGCAGGGCACCAGCGCGGGTGTAGCTGATGAACGCGATGCTTGCGACGACAATGTTCAAGATCAGGGCGGTGCTGGCCATTAGGGCGGGGTCGATCCCGAACTGGCTCATCACCGCCAGGTAACCGGACGCGCCGCCGAAGCCGACGCTGGCGTATAAAAACGCAACTGCTGTGACCAGCACAGCGAACAGGGGGGAGGGCAGATTAAACATGTTCAGCGATTATAATTGAGTTATGTCTGTATACCTGCACGATATTCCCCTCCCCGAAGCCAAAGCCCGGCTCCAGTCTGCGCTGGAACAGGCGGACCTATGGCGCATGCTCGACACGGAGAATATTCCTCTCGACGAAAACGCGATCGGACGCGTCCTGGCCGAACCGGTTTGGGCGAAGATTTCCTCTCCCCATTACCACGCCTCGGCCATGGACGGGTTCGCCGTCCGGGTTGAGGACACGCTGGGGGCCGAGCCTGGTTATCCCCGGATCCTCGTCCTGTTCGCCTATGTGGATACCGGCGACGCCCTGCCAGAAGGTTTTGACGCGGTCATCCCCATCGAAAATGTCGAATCGCTCGACGAGCGCGGCGAAATCACCTCGGCCATCCATCGCCCGGCTTCCATCCGCATCCGGGCCGCGGTGACACCCTGGAGCCACATCCGCCCGCTGGGGGAGGACATCGTGCAGACGCAGTTGGTGCTGCCTGCCGGTCAGGTCTTGCGCCCCGTGGACCTGGGTGCGGTGGCCGCTTCCGGGCATCAGTCTGTGAAGGTAGCGCGCAAGCCGCGCGTCGCCATCCTGCCGACCGGCACGGAACTGGTCCCGCTTGGCTCGGACCTGAAAGCGGGTGATATCCTCGAATACAACTCCCTCGTCCTGGCAGCGCAGGTCAAAGCCTGGGGCGGCGACCCGACGCGCTTTTCGATTACTCCGGATAACTTCGACGCCATCTGCGCCCGTGTGGCAGAAGCCGCGCGCGAGCATGACCTGATCCTGCTCAACGCCGGTTCCTCGGCTGGGGCGGAGGATTTCTCGGCGCAGGTGGTGGAAAAGCTCGGGACGCTGCTGGTGCATGGTGTGGCGGTGCGGCCGGGGCATCCGGTGATTCTAGGAGTAATCAGGAATCAGGGAACAGGTAATCAGGAAAGCAGATCCCCTGATCACCCAATTCCTCATCCCCTAATCCCTAATCCCTTGATCCCCATTATCGGCGTTCCTGGTTATCCCGTCTCGGCTGCGCTGACGGGGGAGATTTTCGTCGAGCCGCTGATCGCCAAATGGACAGGCCGCCAACCGCAGGAGTTGCCAGTCGAGCAGGCGTACCTGACCCGCAAGATCACTTCCCTTGGCGGCGACGACGATTACGTGCGTGTGGCGGTTGGAAAGGTGGGAGACAAATTGCTGGCCGCGCCGCTGGCGCGCGGGGCGGGTATAATCTCGTCCCTAGTGCGTGCGGATGGGCTGGTGCTCCTGCCGCGCGGCGTGCAGGGCGCGGAGGCCGGGGATGCGGTGGATGTACGTCTCTATCGTTCGCGCGCCGAACTTGACCGGACGATTTTCTGCATCGGCTCCCACGATATGACCCTCGACCTGCTGGCGCAGTTCCTGTCCGAGCATAACCGGCGGCTGGCCTCGGCCAACGTTGGTTCGCAGGGCGGACTTATCGCACTGAAACGCGGCGAGGCACACCTAGCCGGGTCGCACTTGCTGGACCCGGAAACCGGTGAGTACAATCTCTCTTACATCCGCCAATATCTGAGCGGTGTCTCAATGAAGGTGTACGGATTCGTGGGACGCGAACAAGGGCTGATCGTGAGGCGGGGCAACCCCAAGGGAGTGAAAAGCCTGAGGGATCTCAGCAGGCCCGAGGTTCACTTTGTGAACCGCCAACGCGGCGCCGGGACGCGTGTGCTGTTGGATTACCAGTTGTCCAAAATTGGGATACCTTTTGAGGCAATTCAAGGCTACACTCTGGAAGAATACACCCATCTGGGCGTGGCGGCGGCAGTCGCTTCGGGGCGCGCCGATTGCGGCCTGGGTATTCCGGCAGCGGCGCAGTCCCTGAGCCTGGACTTTATCCCGCTCTTTCAGGAGACTTATCAACTGCTCATCCCGAAGGTTTTTGCGGAAAGTGATTTGCTCGTCCCCTTATTCGTGGTTTTGGACGATCGCGCATTTCAACAGGCAGTCGTTAACATGCCCGGTTATGATGTAAGCCAGATGGGCAGGCTGATGGCGGAGATGTAAGATGTCTTTTGCGCTGGTGATTGACGACAACAAACAGAAAACTGACGCGCTGACCGGGTTGCTTAAACTCTGGAAGATTACGGCTCGCCCGGCTTTAAGCCCAAGTGTGCCAATGGCCATTTTGAGTGGTGATGCCCCGGCAATTGTGTTTTAGGATATCAATATGCCAGGTGCAGATGGTTTTGAAGTGCTGGCCTACCTGCGCCGAGAACCACGTCTCGCCAAAGTGCCGGTGATCATCGGCACATCTGATGATCAACCGCAGACATCCAAGTGCGCCATGGATGAAGGCGCCAATGCGGTGATCATTAAACCGGTCATGGCGGATATTCTAGAAAAGGCTTTGAAGAAAGTCGGAATAATCTAACCGGCCTGATGTTAGAGTTCTGTATTAAATGCGGCGGTACACTGGTCAACCGCCGCATTTTTCTGTATAATAGGATGAATAATATCCAAATATTTCAGGAGATTGCTATGCCTATCGCCTCAGGGATTCAAGCACCGGATTTTGCTTTGCCAGACGAGAACAATACCACCCGTCGGCTGTCTGATTTTCGGGGCAGACCGGTTGTGTTGTATTTTTACCCGAAAGATGACACGCCCGGCTGCACGACAGAGGCCTGTAATTTCCGTGACGACTACAGCGCCTACGTAAATGCGGATGTGGTCATTCTGGGCGTCAGCCCGGACGACCCGAAATCACATGCCAAATTCAAGGAGAAATTCACTCTCCAGTTCCCGTTGCTGGCTGACGATGAGCATAAAGTCTGCAACCAGTATGGTGTATGGGGGCCGAAGAAATTCATGGGGCGTGAGTATGAGGGCGTTCTGCGTACGACTTTCCTGGTTGATGCCAACGGTAGAATAGCCAGGGTGTTTGAAAATGTCAAACCTGCAGAGCACAGCGCAGAGGTTCTGGCTGCGATTAAATCGCTCTAATCGAAAATCCAATTCGAACAAAAAACGGGCGGCCATTTAAGTTGTCGCCTGTTTTGTTTAACAAGCACGATCAACTTACTTTCTATCAAAGACTTCGCTTATCTGGTCTTCGTATACGATTTCCCAGCCGGAGGACTGCCGCAGCGCGCTTGCCAACCCCGATTCCGGTTCCACCAGCACCAGGCGCACTGCCTGTGTGTCAAGCGCCTGCTCCCAGCCAGGCCGGGCGCGGTAGACATCCGTGTAAGCGTAAATGAACTTGTCCCCATAAACATCGGCGCGGCCGTCAATGTACACCGGATACTGTGGATATAGCCGCCAGATGATGTATCCGCCCCAGGCATACGAATTGAAAAGGTTTCCTTCGGGCTGATTCTCTGCAATCCAGTCCACGGCGGCTTTGGGGAAGGTTTCTGCTTCCGATTTTGACTGTCCCTGGACAACCTGTACGAAGCGTAGACCGACAACCAGCACAATACAGACCAGCAGGATGGGGGCTATCCACTTCTGCAGCCGGCTCGGCGTCTTGACCTCGGACCGGATTCTCACCAGAGAGCCGATCTGTTCCGACAGGATCGGGATGGCCACGATCGCGAAGAGTGGGACATGTCGCATCGAACGCAAGCCGGCATAACCGAAGAACAGCGTCAGCAGGATTTTGGTTGGCGAGATGGGCTTCTTCCCAAGCATTCCCGCGCCGATAATTGCCAGGATGAACCATGCCAGCGGCTGCCATTCCATCTTGTGAAAGTCCGGCGAGAACCATTCCTGGATGAATTGCTGCATGGCCTGGCTGGTCAACGTTTGGAATGGGTAAAGCAGAATGTGGAGGCCATTGGGGTTGGCAAGCGTTGCAAGAATGCTGACCCCAAGAACAGCGCACAGGATCAAAATGGACTTAAGAGTCGGCGCGTCAGGGCTTTCAGTCTTCTGGAGGTCGGCCTTGAGCAGGTCAATCAGATCGCCGGCAATATAAATTGCCATGATGGCAAGACCCAGAAAATACCCGGCATGCAGATTGACCCATGCCAGCGTAATCAGTGGCAACGGGATTAGAAATTGGAGTTTTCCTTCTGATCGGTAGCGGTCGAGCAGATATAAGAACAGGCTGGAGATGAAAAGGGAAATCATTTGCGGACGCGCCCCCCAGGTGGGCGCAGTCGCGATGGCTCCCAGAAGGAGCGTAAACCCGGCTACGTACGGCAACGACTCTTGGGGGCTGCGCAGGTAGGCGAGCAAGAATGCCCCGGTGATAATCAGCGAAAAGACGAAGATGAGCAAACCGTAACTGCCGAGTCGGTAGAGGACGTACATAAGTAACTCAGACAGCCATTCGTGGGCAACCCACGGCTTGCCACTGTTGGTGAAGGAAAAAGGGTCGGTGTGGGGGATGGCATGGGTCTGAACGATGAGTTGGCCTGTCCGCAGGTGCCACCAGAAGTCCGGGTCGGCAATCGGGCGCAGGGTCATCAGGAACAGACCGAGGAATAGGAGGATGAAGAACCCTTGGCGTATCGTCAGGCGCATGGTTATCATTTTAACATGAACAGGGGCAGATAATCGTCTGCCCCTGTTTGGAGTTGGGGTTAATTTATTCGCCGAGGTAGTCGCGCAGTTTGCGGCGTATGGATGGGTGCCGCAGGCGACTCAAAGCTTGGGCCTCGATTTGACGGACACGTTCGCGCGTGACTCCCATCTTGCGCCCTACTTCCTCCAGTGTGTATGCTTGTCCGTCCAGGAGGCCGTAGCGCAATTGCAGGATGCGTACCTCACGCGGCGGAAGTCCATTCAGCACCTCGGTCAGGTGTTCGCGGAGCAGATTGTAGGTTGCGGTGTCGTCAGGGGGAGCGGCTTCCTCGTCTTCAATGAAATCGCCGAGGACAGAGTCCTCTTCATCGTCGGTTGGCGTCTCCAGTGAGAGAGGGCGCCGCGCCACCTGGATCATATTCTCAATCTTCTTGGGCGGCACTTCCAGGGCGGTGGCCAGTTCTTCCACCGACGGTTCACGTCCCAGCCGCTGGGTCAATTGGTGCTGGACGCGTAGTAGTTTGTTGATCTGGTCACCCATATGGACAGGGACACGAATGGTGCGACCCTGGTCGGCAATGGCGCGCGTGACGGCCTGGCGGATCCACCAGGTGGCATAGGTGCTGAACTTGTGGCCGCGGCGATAATCGAATTTTTTGGTGGCGCGGATCAGGCCGATGTTGCCTTCCTGAATTAAATCGAGGAAGGGTACGCCGCGTCCCATATATTTCTTGGCAACGCTGATAACAAGACGCGAGTTGGCGGTGATCAAATGCTCGCGGGCGGCCCAGCCATCCTCGATGAGTTTGCGAAGTTCGATCCGGCGGCGCGCACTGACGTTGCCACGTGCCAGTTCTTCACGGGCCATTCGGCCGCGCTCGATACGCTGGGCGAGATCGACTTCTTCTGTGGCGGTGAGCAGCGGGACACGACTGACTTCTTTGAGGTACAGCCCGATGGTATCGTCAGTGTCAATGTTGGCTAGGTAATCGTCAAGCGATAATTCCGGCTCTGCCTCAGCCTCGGGTTTCTCCGCTGCAATTAGTTCGTCCTCCGCTGGTTCACCGGTAGGTGTATCTTCCACAAAGGCAACCCCCGCGCTCAGCAGAGCCGCGAAAGCTTCTTCCAACTTTTCGACATCCTGTTCGGCTTCCGGGAAAAAATGCAGGATGTCGTCAATGGTGACATAAGATTTCTGCCGACCCAGTTCAATCAGTCGGGCAATGGCAGAATATTCTTCGTCTTCTTCAAGCAATAAAGGGTTTCCCATTACACTTCCTTACCAAACTATTCTTCAATTAGAATACTCTTTTTATGACCAAAATGCAATACCCCTTGCTAAGCTGTCGGGGTGGTGAATGCGTCGCATCCCTGGTGCTCAATAAACACTTTGTGGCAGGATGCGACGCACTCCGATTTTACTGCTGCTTGCATAAATCTCTGAACCTACTATTGCCGAATTGCTTGAAGTTCATGGGACTATGGTTCAGATGTTTACGCTGTACCCTGTTGTTAGGGTGTAGGTGTAGCTACCTCAAGGGTGGGTGTGGCCGTCTCTTCGATGGTCGGGACCGGTGTCTCGGTGGAGGCGAAGGGTGGAGCAGTCAGCAGGTTCAGCAATGCATCGATCCCTGACTGGCTGACAACATAAAGGTTCCCTGCGTCGTAGCGGACGTAGTATCCGCTATTGGTGGGGGTCAGCGTCCCAACCTGGATAACATGTTGTAAGTCGCTGACAAAAGTGAGCTCGATGGTATAAGATGGAAAATCCAGCCCGGCATCTACCAGGTTGAGTTGATTATCCAGGGTCGTCACGATGCGTAGCGCACCAATCTGGGTCTCGGCGGCCCCTGCCAGAGATTGGTCCGCGGCTCCGGGCGTTGGCAGCGTGAGAATCCACGTCCCGCTGGTATCGCGTTGCATCTGAACGATGCGGTTTTGCTTGTCATAGATGCGGAGGCTTTGCAGCGTGCCATCTGCCTGGGTTATGAGGAAATTATTGCCAGGCGCAGTCGGCGTTGGCTCTGTCGAAGTTGCTGAGGGGCGGCTTTTGATCACGAAATATGCAACAATAACCAGTACCAGGATGACTAGCAGAATCCATGTAGGACGTTTGATCATAAGGTTAGCCTCTGGAGCGCCGGATCAACCAGGAAACGACTCCGCCTGCGATTACCAGACCGGGAAGGATGCACAGGAATGATACTGCCATAATCAACAGCCAAAGACTGCTTGGGAGAGCCAGAGTGCGGATAATGGCCGATGGCGTCGTCAGGTTGATTAATTGTTCCTGTCCAGCGGCCCAGTCAATCGCATTGATGAATATATCGCCGTTGGCGTATTGGTTGAAGAAGACGTTCGAGGCGAAGTCGGCATCGCCGAACACGACCACGTGGCTACCTGCAGTAGTGTCTTCGGCAGCGACTGCCAGCGTGAGCGGACCGGGGACATCCACTCCCTGGTCGAAGACAACTTGCCCGTTCGCTTGCATGGATGCAAAGTCAGTCTCGCCCCAAGCGGAATTAATTGTGGCGACCAAAGCCGTAGGCTGGTTGGGCATATTGGATGCAATGGAAAGACTGCGCGCAGTCGGATAGAACGAAACCAGCCCTTGCAGCTTTTCGGCAATAGGGTGGTTGCCGTACGTTGAGGCTACGGCATAAACTGGTTGACTTGTATTCGTATCTATGACGATATCGTTATCGAAAGCGATACCCCAGTTCGCTGCAAGATAGGCCGCCAGAGGGTCGGGAGAGTTGCCGAATTGTGTCAGTGGGGCAGGTTCTTCCATAACAACCAGTGCGCCACCCTTTGAAACATAATCTTGCAGTAAAGCCTGTTCGGCGGCGGAGATCGGTTGAGTGGGGCCGGCGATGACGATGACATTGGCATTGTCCGGAATTTGATTCTGGGCGATCAGGTTCAGAGACTGGACGGTGTAGTTCTTGGCCTCGAGTGCAGACTTGACGGTCGTATAGGCTGTATCGCCAGCGTTCTGGATGTCACGTTCGCCGTGGCCGGTCAGGAAGTAAATGGTTCGTTGCCCGGGATTCATCAGACGGACCAGGGCAGAGGTGATGTCCTGTTCGGACGCATAGGAGACAATTTCGTGCTGGTCTCCCATTTGAAGATAGATTTTTCCGTCGCCAGTAATACCGGCCTGTCGGGCTAAGAGAGGGGTCTGGTCTGGGTCAATGAACACGTAGTCGAACTTACCGTTCGAATGGTTCTTGTAATTCTCGAGCAACTTCTGTGCAGTGTCGCTGGGCGTTTGGGATGTGTAGAAAGCTGTAGCCTGGACCGATGCGGGCAAGGCCTTCAGGGTATCCAGCGTTTCGGCGGCCAGACTATTCTGCTTGTCTTCGGTAAAGTCCATAGGCTTTCCCGGGTTTTGGAGGACCAGAATGTTGACGACGAGAAGGATACCGACAAACGCCAGCAACATGATGGC
>Ga0265292_1001229_pt1 | contig 24092 bp, 15 predicted proteins | sample Munlanlewell296A_FD_189080 | JGI IMG/M metagenome (GOLD analysis project Ga0265292, IMG submission 189080) | Leachate microbial communities from a municipal landfill in Southern Ontario, Canada - Leachate well 296A | ecosystem: Engineered > Solid waste > Landfill > Unclassified | place: Canada... | reverse complement strand
ACTCCGCAGCGCTCTTTGCCAACCAGCTGCCCGTGGCCGTCGTCGTGATCACCTCCCAGGAGATCCTGGACACCGCGTATCAGCTCGGAATGCCCGCGACCAAGCACGCCATCAGATTCGAGCCGGGCACCGATCCCGACAGATACCACCCTCGCGATGACGTCAATGATCCTGAGATCCAGAGGCTGTTTGATTATTTCCAGAAGCCGCGCGCCTCAAAGGAGGCGATAGACTCGTTAATGGAGGAGAAGGACAAGGAGTCCAGAAAATTCGCCTCCAACATGGCGGCGTTTGACACCGAAGACGCGATGGTGCGCTATTTTTCAGAAACCAATGTGCCGCAGGATATCATCGAAGCGATGCGGCAGAACCCGCAGGCCTTCAACGTCGTGGTCGAGGCGGGCCGCATGGACGATACGAAACAGAAGATCGAGCTCATACGAGCGATGCAGTATCTTCCCGAGAACACGCTCCTCTTCATCACCGGCCCGCGCGACAGGCCGGAGCCGGAGGTGAACAAGCCGAGCATTTATGACGGCTTGAGACAGGAGATCGACAGGCTTGGCCTCAAGCGCAGGGTCTTCCTGCTTGGAATGGTTCCAGATGCGCTCATGGGTCCTCTCATGAGCCTGCCGCATGGTGATGAGAAGGATCAGTTCCATATCGCGATAGTTGCGAGCGCGTCCCGACAGGAGGGCTGGGGCATGGCGGTGCAGGACGGCACGAGGGGCGGTATGCCGCTTGTGGCCACTGACTTCACGCCATATGCCATGCATCTGGACAGGACGAATAAGGCGGCAATGATAGTGTCGCTCAAGCAGGGAGAAGTTCCGAAGCGCTTCGCCAGCGCGATCCAGAGGCTCATCGACAATCCGCCTGAGGCCCGCGCCATGGCCGAGAAAGCGCTCGCCATAGCGGCGCAGTACGAGTGGGGTCCTCTCACGGCGCGGTTTATTCTCCAGCTCGGCAATATCATTCATGGGGCCAGGGAGCTTTATCCTTCTATTGCGGCCGAACAGATTACGCCTGCGGAAAGGGCGGAGTCGGAGTCTCCGCCTGTGAACCTCGTCGTTTTGGCAGGCGGGATTGGCAGGCGCTTTGAGCCCTACAGCACGGAGGACAGGCCGAAGCAATTCCTGCAGATCACCAGCAAGGACAGCTCGATGCTCCAGCAGACCATCGACCGCTTCCGCAGCACCGTTCCGGCACAACGCATCTGGGTCGCTACCAACGCACGATACATGGATAAGGTGAAGGAGCAGGTCCCTGATCTGCCGGATGCGAACATAGTCGGCGAGCCGATGATGCGAAACACGGCGCCTGCGATCGCGACCCTCATGTACAGGCTTGCGGCAAGGGATCCGAACTCCGTGGCGGTAATAGTCCCTTCAGATCACTACATAGAGGATCCGGAGCGATTCCTCAGTCAGGTCGCCGGGGCGGTCTCTTTCGCAGTGACGAGCGGCGGCCTGATCACGTTCGGCATAGACCCGACATTGCCCTCGCCTGAATACGGTTACATAAAGCGCGGCACCGAGGTGCCGGGTTCGCCTGGCGTCTACAGGGTCGAGAATTTCGTGGAGAAGCCCTCTGTGGAGACGGCACAGCAGTACCTGGAGTCTAGGGATTACTACTGGAACAGCGGCATGTTCGTGTGGGGGACCCAGGCCTTCCTGCGTAACCTGGCAATCCATCAGCCGGTGATGCACGCGGGGCTCGAGGCGGTATATGGAGGGCAGCCTGCGGATGTCCCCTTATCCCAGCGTTTGCTCACCAGTTACTTCGAGCCGCTTACGCCAAAATCGATCGACTACGCGCTCATGGAGCCCGCGGCAGATGCCGGCAGGGTCGCAGTACTCCCGTTTGACAGGGAGGGCAGGAATTCGTGGTCCGATGTCGGCACTTGGGCAAGCCTGGGGAGGCTCGTGGATGCGGGCAAGGTAGATCCGCCCGAGGCCGTGATGGAACACCTGCGGCAACAACAAGCGGCTGGCGGCATACGTTAAAGGGGGACTATGCTCAGTTGCGGACAGTCGAAGGGTGTCGACGCCCTCCTGGGGCGGTGCTCTGTCTGGGGGCTTGTAGACATAACTGATCCCGCGCAAGCTCTGGACGATGGCGGAGGTGCGGGGGAGGGGGCGGTTGAGGTCGTTTCCAACGATGTGGCAGGACTTGCTTTGCCCATCGCCCCGCCGGATCTCTTTCAACTTTCGTGGCCGAATCCTCCTGGATCGGATGTACAGCGCAGTAGTCCGCAATGGAAGACGTCTCCTTATTTCGATTCTCGCCCGGGGGCTCCTTATCAGCAAGGCCGCCTTGAATTCACGCTGAGCCTGCGCGGCGAGCAAACGCTGCTCGCATCTGCCGGGCAGAGGCAAATCTCAAAAAATTATTTCGACGTCCTGCAGGCGCTCGCTGATCAGCCGGCCGAGATCCGCGAGAGGAATGCCAGGTTCGTGCAGCTTGAGGCCAGGCATATCCTTCTCATCAACCCGCAGGGCTATGCGGCGCCCAGCTTTCCTTTCAGCGCGCGCGACTGCGGGGGGCAGATCGATTACGTAAACGAGATGGCCCGCACTATGGCGGGCAAGGGATACAAGGTCACCATAGCAGCGAGATCGTTTGCCCCGGATGAAAAGTACATCGAGTATGGCGAGCGCCTGGGCGTGGAGTTCATGCCGGATACGGACGATCGGGTCCGCTATGTATATGTGCCCGGTATCGGCGGCAGCAGGGCGGATTTTCTGCCTAAGGAGGAGATTTATCGAGATCTTGAACCTCTCGCTGACAATCTGGCGAAACTGCTCAGCGCTGAGGCCTCCGCGCGCGGCCTCGATCCATGGGACCCAAGGTCCGTCTACCTCGTCAATTCGCATTACATCGACGGAGGCATCGTAGGCCAGCTGCTCGTCAGAAAGTGGCACGGCATAATTGCAGCCAAGGTTCTCGAAGAGCGGCTTCGTCCAATCATCGGCGGCCCTGTAGGGGGCGTAAAGCTCGACTCGGATGCCCTCCTGGACAACATCAACTACTACGCCGGCATGGCCGTGATCGAGGCGTATCAGAATGCGCACGGCGGTGGAAAGCCGCAGCTGATCCAGGGACTGTCGAAGGATACCTCCCGCGTGATCGAATGGGCGGGCGGAAGGCTCGGGCTATCCGATGAGAAATTGCTCGAGATGAACGAGGGGATCGCGAAGGCGTCTCAAAGGGCCCAGACCCTCGCGCCGCTCGCTGTGGATGCCGCTGCGGTCGGCCGCCGTCTGCTGGATGCGCTGGACGAGGATCTCAAGCTCCTGCGCCGCGTGCTCAAGGCGATAAACCGGCATGCGTTCGTTCCCCATTCTCTGGGCGCGCTTAAGCGCAGGAATATGTCTGCGACCGGACAGGCGCAGGCCCAGCCGCAGAAATACCATGAGCTGAATTTCTTCGTGCGCGAGACCTTTGAAGAGCAGATCATGCGCCGCAAGTCCGACCCGCTTCGCACGGCCCTTCCTCCAGCGAGCATGCTGGTTGAGACGTCGCCGGAGATCGGCAGCGCTGCCTTCTATGAAGGGAGATCGGAGCGCAAGCCGACTATCCATTTCGTGCCGGGTACGGACGGGAAAAATTTCTTTCCGAGGCGCTCCGTGGATGAGCCTGACGTGATGGAGCTGTTTGAATACCTGGAGAACGCCGGAGGCGTTCCAGAGAGTGTAGTGGAACAGATGCGGCAAAATCCTGAAACGCTGAACATCATACTTGAAGCGAGCCGTCTGGATCGGACCAAGCGCAAGCCGATGGTGGTCGATGCGTTTGCAGCTCTTCCCGCAGAGCTTCGGCAATCGACTTATGTCTTCATAACAGGGCTTGCGGATGACAATACGAGGGAAGTTCACGACGAGCTGACGGGGAGGATTGATGCGCAGGGCATGTCGGATCGCGTCTTCGTGGTAGGCAAGGTGCCTGCCCATCTCATAGGGACATTTCTCGGCCTGCCGTACGCCGGCGGGTCGCGCACATTCGCCTCAGCGCTCTATATGACGCCGTCGAGCATGGAGGGATGGGGCATGGCCGCGCAGAACGCGGCGGTGGGCCGCCTGCCGGTCATCGCGTCCCGCTTCGTCCCGCTCGCGCTCTACCTTCACGCCAAGGGTCCGGCCGCTGCCTACGTGGTCTGGGACGATAATCTCGCGAGCTATACGGAGGCATTGCAGTGGGGGATCGAGAATCCGCAGCCCGCTTCGGATATGGCCGACAAGGCCACGCCGATAGTCTCTAAACACACGTGGGAGAACGGCGTGGAGACGTTTATGGCGGCGGTGGATGCACGCCTGCAAGTCGCGAGTCAAACCGCGGTTCGCGCAGCCAAGAAAAAGCGCTCAAAAACCTGAGCAGCGGCTATTTTGATTTGGAGTTGTGGTACTTCTCCAGCTGCGGGGCCCTGTAATCCCAGAATGACAGGAAGAGGAGCGTGCCGATCGCAGCGGCGGTGATGAAGAATATGAACCCGCCGTTCCAGCCCCATTTGTCCACGATAAGGCCAGTGCCCAATCCTGAGAGCGCGCTGCCGATATAGCCGAATGCGCCAGTGAGACCGGTCGCAGTAGCCGCTGCCTTCTTCGTAGCGAAGTCCGCTGCGGCGACCGGGACAAGCAGCTGCGGCCCGTACACGAGTATGCCGGCGAAGATAAGCAGCACAGCGTCGAGTAGCGGATTATCGATGGGGGCAAGCCAGAGCGCGCCGACCACCAGCATGAGAAGGAACATGCTTACCGCTGCCATCGGGCCGCGGCGGCCCTTGAATACCTTGTCGGAAATCCAGCCTGCCCCGATAGCACCGATCATCCCGGCAATTTCAAAGCCAGCTGTCTTGAACGCCGCAGAGGCGAGGGTCGAGCCGCGCGTCTCTACGAGGAACGTCGGCGCCCAGTCGCGGATGCCTATGCGCACGACGTAGACGAAGATGTTCGCGCAGGCCACGATCCAGACCAGCTTGTTCTTGAGGATGTACCTGAGGAATATCTCCTTGAAGGTCTTTGCCTGGTCCTCGTTCGGATCCGTGATGTGCGCCTCGCCGCGGTACTCTTCCACAGGCGGCAGGCCGACGGACTGCGGCGTGTCGCGCAGACGGTTGACGAGCCAGAATGAGACTCCCATGGCGATGAATGCAGGGATATAAAACGCATAGCGCCAGCCCAGGCCCGCAAAATCGAGCACGTGCGAGCCGATCTGCCAGTGCAGCCCTCCGATAATGATGCCGGACATAACCATTATCGTTGCGCTGCCGATCTGGTGAGCCGTGCTCTGGAGACCCCACTTCGTGCCGAGCTCGGTCGGGCTGTACCAGTGGGTGAGGAGACGCACGCTTGCCGGCATGCCGTACGACTGGAACCACGCGTTGAGGAGCCAGAAGAATGCGAGCGCCGGGATGCTGGCGCTCATGCCGAAGAAGAAGTTCACGACGCCGGCGCAGAAGAGGCCGATAGCCATGAGGTAGCGCGCATTCGCTCGATCCGCGAGCACGCCGTTGATGAATTTGCCGAATCCGTAGACGATGGAAAAGAGGGTGAGGATCAGGCCGAGATCGGTCTTGGTATATCCGAGTTCCTTGAGCATCACCGGCATCGCCACAGAGAAGTTGGCGCGGACAAAATAATAGACCGCGTAGCCGATGATCATCGAATAGAGGATCCGAATCCTGAAATGCTTGTAGGTTTTATTGATTTCAGCCTGGTCCTTGATGGGTTCTGCGTGTGGGGCTACACCGAGAAAGGAAAAGATCTTAGCCATCGCACTCTCCTCTTTGTCATTTTTCCTCCCCTTTATAAGGGGAGGGCGGGAGGGGTAGATCATGATCTACCTCCCCAGCCCCTCTTTACAAAGGAGGGGACGTGAAATCAAGAAATCAGTGGATGTCCACAGGTGACGTCATCCCCATCTCTGAGAGCAGCCTTCGCGTCTGGCGCGGCCAGGTGAAATATGGGATGGTTATGCCATAGGCGGCAGCTGCAACGCGGGTTCGGAAAGGCTCGTCGCGCAGGAGCCGCGTGACTGCAGCGGTGAATCCTTCTACATCGCCGGCCTTGACCACTGCTCCGGCACCCCAGCGGACTGCCGAAGCGGGCTTGCCCGGCACTTTCTCCTCCGTGGCATCCTTCTGCAGGTATTCGACCGCAAAGGGTACGAGGTCGGACGCGACGAGCGCGCGCCTGCACGCGGCCGCCTCCTGCACGGACATGCCAAAGCCCTCCATCTCTGAGGGCGAACAATACACGGTCGTGATTGCATAGAGCTCGCTCATGATGTTGCGCGGGATCATGCCCAGAAGCACCACCCGGTCGCGTATGCCCGCACTCTCGATGAGCTGCATGCACTCGTCGTACACGACCTTGTTGTCCGGGCTCAATGTGAGCAGGAGCATGGCCTCCGGGTTTTCCTTGAGGGACCCGGCAAACGCCTTGATGACCACGTCCTTGCGCTTCGTGCGGTCCGTGCGGCTCACCTCGAGAACGCAGGGCCTGCCGCGCACGCGCTTGCCCGCGCCGGGAGAAGCGCGATCGAGGAAATCGTAGATGCGCTTGCAATCAGACGGTTCCATCGGGTGGACTTCATCCGTGTTGATGCAGGGCGGGAGCGTGAGCTCCGCGGTGCGGCCGTACGAATCGTGCAGCACGCGGCTTATGTCGCTGGATGTGGATGCGACAGCGTCTACACGCGGGAGCAGCTCCTTCTCGTATGCGATGCGCTCGTCAAAGCGGCACGCTGCTATCACGTCCGCGGGTTTGTGCTTGAAGTTCTCCTTTTTGAGAGCGCCGAGCGAGTGCGGGATCCAGACGTGCCTGGCCGCGAGCTGCAGGTGCCCCTTCACGAGATCGGCGAGCAGGGCGCCGTCCCAGTAGTGCGAGATGATGAGATCGACGGGAGCGCCTTCCTCCTTGAGGATGCGCTCTGCAAAGCCGGCCTCCTGCTCAAGTATGGTCCGATCGAGGTCCTCCTTGCGGATGAAATTGTGCCCGCCGCCTTCGAGGTACACTATGCGGGAGTTCTCGTCCTTGTAACGCGCGCCCGTGCGCATCTCATTGGTGACCGGGTCCGGAAATCCGCCGCGGTTGAAGGTGGTGACCTTGTAGCCGAGGGCGGCGAGCGTGTCGGAGAGGGCATTCACGTAGTGATTCTGCCCGCCGGTATCCGTGAGCCCGGACCGCACCTCCCAGTCATGGATGCCGTGATTGGTGACCATGAGGATGTGCGGACGGGATGAAGATGAGAATTTTTGTGTCATTATCTGCTCCTGTCTATGCGGCGGACGACCTGCCCGTCTTCAACAACGGATTCCTCGACTCCCTCTGCAGCGACGACGCTCGGGGCCATGCCCTTCGCTTCCTTTACATCTGAGCGGACGCGCACCCGTGAGCCGGCTGCCCCATCAGTTTCAACGCCCCTTGTCCTCGTAGCGGCCGGATCCCTCGGCGGCGTTGGCTGATATTCGAAGAGGCCCGAGAGGTTGGGATCATTAGCCGGAAGGCGCCGATGCCCCTCGACCCGCTGCCTATATGAGGCAATGGACATCTTTACCATCTTGCGGACCAGCTTTCTGCTGGCGCGCCTCGTACTGCCTTCAGGCAGGCGATAGTCTTCGGGATTCACATTCATGACATCTGCGATCCACTTATTCTGTTCGAAGAATGCCCTGATCTCCTCCCCGAATACGGGGCTGTCTTTTGCCATGGCGAGCGTCTGGATGAGCGGCCGCACCACATCGTACATTTCCGGATTTACAGCATCCATCGCTGCATACCGGAGTATGACGCCGACGTCTTCCTTGGAGAGCTTTTCAAAGTTGCCGCCCCTGAGCATCTGCTGGAGGTTGGAATAGAAGAAGCCGTTCGGGACCTGCGGGAACGTCGGCGGCACGAGCGAGCGCGTGAACGAATAGAAGGGCCAGAGCCTGTCCCTCATCCTCGCATAAGGCATGAATGGATGCGCTGGGTGCATGACCTGGCCTGGCATCACGAAGAAATTGCGCATCTTCGCCCAGGCTTCCGCCTCCAGCGCGTGGGCTGTTTTGGCATCGATCTTGCCTGCCTCTTTCGCCTCTTCGATGCCCTTCAAGGCCTTCAGCGTATCCCTTGTCTGCTCCAGTATTGAGTCGCGCTCCCATCGCGTGCCGGACGGTTCTGTCCACATCGCGGTCGACGCGCCGTTGCCGGCGACATAGTTTACACCGGACATCGCCAGCTGTCCTGCGTTCGTATCGTAGCCTAGTAGCGTGCGCGGTATCTCGGCGAAGAGGTCCCAGTACGGTATCCTGCCGATGCGGTTGTGGGCATAGGGCATATCGAATGCGCCGGCACCGCCCGAGGCTGCCTCATACAAGCGGCGGAGGGTGTGCTGGCCTTCGGAGTCCTCCCAACCTTCCTTGATACCGGCCCCGATGGGTATCTTGCCTTTGAGGACTCCGCTCAAGCCGAGCGTGATCGGGAGTTTGCAGAACGCGGTCGCTGCACCAAGCAGCGCGAGCGCGGCGATATCCTGCGTCTCGATCTTGATGCCTTTCTGGATCATAGCGCCGAGCGGCGAGGAGATGCCTGTGATGATCGCTGCAGCGAGGGGCAGCGAGTAGTCTGCCTTGAGCGTAGTTTTTAAAAGAGACTGCGCCACATCTTTCACCGATCCCCTTTTATCTAATGTGAGAATTCCTGCCGTGAGACACATCGCATATATCTCACCGAAGACGATGCCTGCGCGTTTGACGCGGCTAAAATATTCAGCGTTGGAGAAGTGGGGCGTGAAGTCCATTGACGAGAGCCCGGCGGCCAGCATGCTCAGGTCTGCGGAGAACATCAGTGCGCCCGGCAGGAATGCGGGCGCCAGCTTTCTGGTGAAGGCCCTTGTCTGTGGTATCGCGAGGTTTGCCGCGAAGAGCAGGGCAGCCCCTTTGGTGTAGATGTTATAGAGAACGGTCAGGGCATCCATCGATCCATGAGAGCTGCCGATGCGCGCATATGTCTCGGGATCAGTAAGGGAGACGGCGCCAGAGCCGATCCAGTGCGCAAAGCGCATGACGACGTTGCCGAAATTGCTGAATGCGATCGGTATGACCTCAAAGGAATCCGCTTTTTCGCGTATGAGTGTAGCAGGCACCACGAACATGAGGGCATCGAGGCCACCCTGTACAGCGAGCCGCCCCACGTCCTGCGCGCTCTCCATGGGGCTTCTCTCGTAGGTCCCGATTTCTCCGGCATATTGCGCCTGCTCTGTCTTCCACCCGTGTCGGACGCGGTTGATTGCTATGCCCAACGCGGCAAACAGCGCGCCTAGCATCGCCCCGTGCCCGGACTGGAGCATGAGTTCGGCTGCCACGCCCGCGAACATGCCGAGCGAGCCTGCAACCGCTGACTGCGCAAATGCTGGAGAATGCGCATGCTCGACCGCTGCCTGGAGCTGTTTGCGCCATGCGCCCCTCTTCGCGTGCATGCGGATCTCACCCGGAGTGAGGAACCTTGATCCGCTCTCTATAAAGGGCTTGAAGATCTCCTCGGAGAGGAGCTGCCTGGCGGATGCTGTGTCGCTGAACGGTCTTGACTGCGTGACGGTGCGGGCCCGCTCGAGCGCAGAGTTCCAAAGCCCGAGCCTTGCCTTGAGCACTGCGGCGCTGGCCATGTAGGCTGAGACCACTTTGGCCTTTTCTTCGTCCACAACGCCGTCTGTCTCGCATGCATCGGCGAGCCGCGTGAAGGAACGCCTGAGATCATCGACCAGCTCCCTGACATCTGCATGGGCGCGGCGATGGTGTGCGAGAGCGAGCTTCCTAGAGAGGAGTTCCACAGAGAGGAGCTCCGCAAAATAACTCACATCAGAGTCGGTCGTGGTGTCGCTGGCAGCGCGGGATAGGCCCAGGGCGCGTGAATAGAGATCTTCCGCAGTTTTGCCCGAAGATTCAGCGTGCCTCATGATGAGATATGCCCTGCTGATCTGTGCCTTGGCCAGGTTTATTCGACCAATGTCGCTTGCGGCGTCGGCGTCAAGCGAACGGGTTTCGGCATAGCGCGAGAGCCGTGAGAGCATCTCCGGGATCCCCTCCCGGCTGGCCAGCACGGCAGATGCGAACGTGGCCTCTGAGTAAAGCTCTTCGCCGCGAGGTATGTGGTGGTAGAGGGGGGTGGGGTCAGCGGCTGTGAAGGGCATCTCAAGTGTTCGAAGGGCTTGGCGATAGAGCTCGCCTGTCTTTGCCATGTCGCCTGTGCGGCGGGCCTTTCGCGCAGCTTCAATATGATCGCGGAGCGCGGTGAGGCGCGCTGGCTCGTTGTTCAGCGGGTATACATTTGCGCCAGCGGCATCGTTTGCAAAGCGAATCGCTACGCCCTTAGGCACGGACCTCGGTGCTACCAGGAATATTGATTCCGCTGCAGTATCGGCTATGGACGCCGGCTCTCCGCCTCCGGCGCTGAACGGGTCTATAGCTGCATCATCGGCGGCTGTGGAGCCCAGCGTTGAGCCATCCGTGGGCACGAGTATTTGTGAGACCGGCGTTTCGTTTGAGTTCGTGAAGATGAAGGGGAATAGCGCTGTGCCGGACATGTCAACCTCCGCGCCTAATATCGGTTGTACGACATAGAAGTTGCGTCTTCTTTAGCAAAAAAAAACAGGCGAGATTCGCCTGTTTTGTGACCTTATTCTGTCTTCCGGATGGCCTTATTCAACTTCTTTCCCGGGCCCTTCATCGGGCGATGCGCCCGAACGCCAGGGATATACGAACCGTTTTTCTTCGCTCCGATGTGCACCGATCGACCTCTCGTGCGTTGGGAACATTAGGGGCGAAAGGTCTGTGACATCGGTCGTGATGTGCGCAGTTTCGAAGCCCCGCGAATCAAGTCTTTCAAGACGCGGTTTTGTCGGCACCAACTACTGGCATCCGGAAGGCTCCCCTGGCCACGTCGGATGCAAAGAGATGACGACATCTGAGAGGCCATATAATCGGTGTCCCGGCCCTTGTCAACGCCTGCGCCTTTATTTCTTATATCGAGAGTCAGCCGCAAAGAGTCCGGCGCTGAAACGTGGAACGCGATCGTCGTTGCCTGCGCCCGCAGATCCCTTTGAGAACTTGCTGCTCAGCCAACGCATGGCTCGCCTCCAGAAGGGGCCTCGCATGGCAGTGTCGAAACGTATTTCCGGCTCATAGTCGGCCAGGGCTATTTTCAGGTGTTTCTTGATCCTTATTTCGCGGTCGCGGTGCCTGCGCAGTTCTGGGACCGGAGAATTGGCCAGGGTGATGCCAGGGGCGTTCCTGAGGTAGCGTCTCCGCTGAAATGCAGGCGATTCTGTATCTATGGGATTGAGCCAGTTGACCAGCGGAGTAGCATCCAGGGTCGTCCACCGCTGAATGGCGGTGACGAGCGCGCGCGTCTTGAGGTTCGCGTCCGCATCTGTGGGGAATTCCAGGTCGACGAGATCGATGTTGAAGATGTCTCCAAGCCAGGGACCATGCTCTTCGAAGAAGGCGTTGATCTTCTCCGCAAAGATCCCCTGATGGCGCGCCATGGCCAGCGTGATTACCACTGGCCTGACAGTGCCGTACTGCGCTGGATCCTGCGCGTCATGAAGCACATATGCGAGCATGCCCTCAACCAGATCGTCCGCAGCCAATGGAGGCAATGGAGGATCTGACTTGGCGCGCTTTTCATTGATCTTCCTGAGTGGTTCTGAAATCGAACCGTTCATCCCGTTCTCCGTGAGAAGGCGATACAGATCCACGAATGTATGAGGGTTGGGCATCTGGGGAAAATTCGGTTTGAAGAAGCTCTTCAGGATGGCGACACCCAGGAGCATTCGATGCTCAGGCGCTGTCGGCAGGAGGGGGTGGACCATGCCGATGCGCTGGCCGGCTGTATAAAAGTAATCTCTCAGCCCCGCGAAGGGATTGTTGTCGCCGCGGCTGTGGGCATTTGTTGACGCCACCCACTGTTTCGCGAGGTTGTTGCGTCCCCAGACGGAGCCGGTAGTGTCGGTCCAGGTCCAGGCGGCCGCCATGTTGCCATAGATCGAGTTGATGATCGACATGACGAGCTGCCCCTGCGGAGAATTCCATGTCACCTTGGTCCTGGCCATGGCCCCCGGGAGATCGTGCGTAAAGCTGCGCAGTGTGCGATTGACGGCGTACATCCGCTCCTGCAGGTCAAGGGTGTTGACGAATGCTTCATAGAGTTTGATGAGCCAAGGCTGTCCTTCGGCGTCTTTCAAGGATTCCCGGAACGTAGACACGATGGGAATCTTGCCCTTGAGCACGCCGCTGAGCAGCAGGGTGAGGCCCAGGAGCACGACGACGGTTGTCGCGGATTGCATGGCCAGTTCGATTACAGTCAAACTCTCGCGAGCTTTGCCCTTCGGTGCCTGGGCCAGTCCCCCGATAGCCGCTGAGATGCCCACCAGCATGGTCTCCACGATAGGCAGGAAATGATGCGCAGTCCTGAACTCCTTTGTAAATTTGGGCCATGCCTTCTCGAGTCGTTCGCGAAAAGTTGCGGCCTCGGATTTGGGGATACTGATGAGGCCGTTGGTGAACATCTCCAGGAGGCGTTCGAGAAAGACACAGAGCGCTATAAAGATGCCGGCAGCCGCCTCATTCTTCCATAGCTCATTTGCGACATCTTTCAGCGGGCGTTCGCCCACGGTCTGCAGCGTTTGCGCGGCACTTTCCAGCAGTGCCGCCGATTGATGGGCCTGGTTCATGGTCACCAGTCGAAGTATGTACGCCATCGATACGGCACCTGGCAGGAAGGCCGGTATGGCGAGCCAGCCAAGGTTGTTGAGCCGTTGCTTCAAGCGGTCCGAGCCACCCATATATGCAACGTAGAACCCAAAGCTCATGATCCCCCATGCGAGCGAGACGGAGAAGAGAGCGCCCTGGTTGGAAAGTCCCTTGACGAAGCGAGCGGCATCATCAAGCGATGAACTCTGGGCAGCACCATCCCAGAGGCGAGCTCCGGTCAGTTTCCAGAGATTGGCTCCAAAATTCTTGTATCCCACGAAGCCTTTGAGGCCCTCTGCAATAAGGGGGATGCCCGTGGTCACGGTGGTGAAGGCAACGGCCGCCATCACCGCGCCGAGGGTGCTGTCTCCGATCGCGGCGACGATCAGGCGCATGCAGTCCTCAAAGGCACTCCGGTCAAAGGTAGCGCCTCTTCTCATCTGTCCGATCTCATCGCTCCGCAGGGCGTTGACGAGCCGCACAGCGCCTGTGAAGAAAGCCGCGGCCGCTGCCCCGCCGCCCGCGATCGCCAGGATATGCGGATCGTGCAACAAGGCAGTGCTTGCGAGCGCACCTGTCAGTGCGCCGATGCCGGCAAAATACGCCCGTTCTCCGATCGAACGAGTGTCCTGATAGTGGGCGATGGCATGGAACATCTCCGGCACGGAAGCGCCCTTGCCGGAGCTGTCCGGGATCTCTCCGCTCGACGCTCGACGGGTTGCGAATTCCGCTGACGACGCTATGCGCCTGCCCCCTCTGGAATTCGGGAATTGGGTGGACAGAAATTGCGCAATGCCCAGCGCATCGCGCGTAAAATGCATGCGCATGAGCAGCAGGGCAGACTCAGCAAGAAATCTGGATGCAACTTCGACCGTGTCAGAGCCTGGGTTGCTTTCCGGCTTTTCCTTATGGCCCAGCATCCACTCCTTGACGCAGTCGATCTTCGCGAGCAGCTCACCTTTTGCTTGCTCCTTCTGCTTCTGGTTTCCGCGGTAACCTTCAAGCTCCATCTTGTGACAGAGGATCTCGATGGAGAGCATCTCTGAAAGAAAGCCGGTCTGTCCGTCAGGAGATGGCGATGCCTTCTGCCGGATGCGCTCAAGCTGACCGAGCGCTCGATCCAGCGGGCCTATCTGCTGCTGTGGGAGGCGACCTGCGTACGATGCGACAAGATAAACGCGCGCGAGATCGACAAGATCGATGCGATCGCGAAGGGCATCGTGATCCGGCTGTGAACCGTCCTGCAGTGAGGCCTCAAGCGCGCGGCGGGCGCGGATGAGGCGTTGCACCTGCGGTATCGTCGATTGCTTCGAATTCGTCTGGAGGTGGCGGAGGATAAGCTCGCTGTAGATCATGGCGCCGCCAGGCGTCACTGCGTGCGCCTTTGCCTTCATTCCATTAAGTTCAACATCTCCTTCCAACGCCTCGATCAGCTCCGGCAGTAGAGTAGGATCGTCGAGCCTGTTTGATGCCTTTTCCAGGATTGCGCGATAGGCCGGCGGATCGTCGGCTGCAGCGCCGGGCTGCGAGCTAAACAATGCGTTGATCGAAAGTGGTGTCTGAGTATCGAGTTTGTGTGGCGATGCCGAGAAGGGATCGATATGCGAATTACCTGCTTCGTTGTCCTCCTGATCGATCTCCTCTCCGGAAGTCGCAAGCGGAAGCGAACTCAGGAAAAGACTCGGGACAATTTCTGTATAAACCGGCCCTGTTGTCGTCACGGTTTCCTCTCGGAGTCTTATCGACACGCCGAAGCGGAAGTTGCGTCTTCGTCACCAAAAAAAAACAGGCGATGTGCGCCTGTTTCTCTTGTCTCAATCTGTCTTCCTGATGACCTTGTTCGTCTGCTTGCCGGGGCCCTTCATCGGGCGATGCGCCCGAATACAGAGAATGCGCGACCCTGCCTTTTTAGTTCCGATGTGCACCGATCGACCTTTCGTGCGCTGGAAGCATCAGGGGCGAAAGGTCTGTGACATCGATCGTGATGTGCGCAGTTTCGAAGCCCCGCGAATCAAGTCTTTCAAGACGCGGTGTTGTCGGCACCAACTACCGGCATCCGGAAGGCTCCCCCTGGCCACATCGGACGCTAAATGATGACCGACATCTGAGGCCCATATATTCCCCATCACAGGGCCCTGTCAAGCGGATGCGTTGAGAATATACGCGAGGATGACATAGTTTGTCCTCTGAGCTATAGATATATATTCAAACTATGCCAAATCTCCCATCTCAGGAAAGGTGGCGAATGCTCGGAAGCCGATGGCAGTGCCCCTGCGGCGCTACCCATGAGGTCCCGGTGAGGGAGGTCATAATCGAGGCCGGGGCCGTAGCCCAGGTGGCCGGGGTTATGCGTCGGCTAAGGCTTGTGGGGTCTGTGTTTCTGCTTGCCGATGAGGTCACGCAGGGTGTCGCCGGGGAGAGGGTTGCCTCGATACTTGGGAATGCTGGGATCAAGGTCCACGCGCACGTCCTCTCGGGCAGGCCCAAGGCGGAATATAGCCTGGCTGAGGGCGTGGCTCAAGCAGTGCCAGGCAACGCGGGAGCCATAATTTCCTGCGGCTCAGGCACCATCACAGACCTCGGCAAGTGGGCGGCGTTCAGGAGGGGTATACCCCAGATCGCGGTCGCCACGGCTCCGTCGATGAACGGTTATGCATCCGGGATCGCCGCCCTGACAAGAGACGGGCTCAAGTCGACGGAGCCCGTCACTCCGCCGTTGGCAGTGATAGCAGATCTTGAAGTGCTGGCTGCGGCACCTATTGCGATGATAAGGTCCGGGCTGGGCGACATCATGTCAAAGCCGGTCTGCAACGCGGACTGGCGGCTCGCGTCGATAGTTCGAGGCGAGCGATTTTGCATCCGGCCGTTTGAGCTCATCCGCGACCTGGAAGAGGTATACGCCGGGCAGGCGAGGCTCATCGGACAACGCGACCCGCGCGCGATCGCGGCGCTGACCGAGGCGCTTATCTACGCCGGCATATCCATGGTCATCGCAGGCAGTTCGCAACCAGCCTCGGGCGGCGAGCACCTCATCGCCCATTTCCTGGACATGCGCGCGCCGATTGAGGGGAGGGCGCCGGACTTCCACGGCGCGCAAGTGGGAGTGGCCACAATAGCCACAGCGCAGCTCTACGAGCGGTTGCTGGCAACGCGTGCGAGCGATCTCGATGCGAAGGCGATTGCAACTGTCTGGGAGCGCGGTGACATAGCACTTGCTCGCTGCTGCGAGCTCTTGCCGCAAGCGGCGGGCGCCATCAGGGATGCATTTGCCAGGAAGCGCGGTTCCCGCGATGCCGCGGTTGCGGAGGCCCTACTCATCGCTTCGCGCTGGGATGAGATCAAGGATGCAGTCGCGCCGTTTCTCAAGCCGGCATCGGAACTGCGCGCGATCCTCGCGGCCGCCGGCGCAAAGACGAGTTATAAGGATTTAGGAGTTTCAGCCGAGACCTTCCGCGACGCGCTCGCCTTATCCTTCTGCGTGCGCAACCGCTTTACGGTGCTGGACGTGGCATTTGCCGCGGGCCTTCTGCAGCCGTGGGCAGACGCTGTCATATGATCGACTACAAAAAACTCTCGACCGGCGGCAGCGGGGAGGCCGCTCCGATGTGTCTGATGCAGAACGCCGCGGTCTTCGTGCCGACCTTCATGGCCTGATCGATATCGCCGGTCTTGAGATATGTGGCGAAGAAGCCTGCGGTGAACGCATCGCCGGCGCCCGTTGCATCCACCACGTCGGCTACTGCGATGGCCGGATACTCGCGCCTCTCGCCGCTGCGGTTCGAGAGCAAGGCGCCGTTTTCGCCGCGCGTGAGTATCACGAACTCCGCGCCTATCTTGTGGAAGAGGTCAAGATATTCAGCCTCTGTCATTTTTCCGAAGATGCGCTCAGCATCGTCCATCGAGGGTTTGCAGAACGTGGCGTGGGCGATGAATCGCTCAAGGGTGTGCATCGCGTCCATGCGATCGGGCCAGAACGTGACCGAATAGTTGGGGTCGAACGAAGTGATCTTTCCCATGCGGTGCGCTGTGATGAACGCGTCGAGTATCGCGTCGCGCGTCGGCCTGCGCGCGATTCCGTGGGCCGTGGTGTGAAAGACCTCGCAGCCCTGTATGAGTTCGTCCGGTATGTCCGATCGCTGCATCCGGGTGTCTGCCTGACGGTAGGCCACGAATTCGCAAGGTGTGCGGCCCCTGGTCATGATGGACATGCTCGTGGGATACTCGGGATCGCGGCTTATATACGATGTGTCGAGCGCAAGATCCTTGAGGTATTGGATCAGGAAAGAGCCAAGCTCGTCGAAGCCCACCTTTGAAACGATCGTGGCATCGACTCCAAGCCTCTTCATGTTCACCGCGACGTTGGCGGGCGCGCCGCCGAAAAATTTGCCGAAGCTCGCGGTCTCCGCAAGCGCCCGGGCCTGCTCCAGCGCGATGAAGTCGACCAGGACCTCTCCCGCAGCAACGAATGGGACTCGGTTTTGCGATGTCATGACAGTGCCTCCTGCGGGGACGCGGCGGCGCCATATTCCGATGCATCGAGTTTAGCGAGTAGCTCGCGCGCCGGGTTGTATATCCGATTGGCGAGAAGCAGTGCGAAGAGCAGGAACGAGAATACGAAGGCCAGCATGAAGCCGTATCTCATGTCGCCGAAGAGATCGCCCACAGCGCCCATCGCGAGCGGGCCCAGGGCCGCTGACGCGCATGTGAAGAACAGAATGACGCCAGCCACCGCGCCGTGCTTCTCCTTCGGGAAGCAGCTGATGCCCTTTGAGTTTATCGTGGGATAGATCATCGACATGAAGAGCCCGGAGAGCGGGAGCAGGTAGATGGCGAACGCCCTGCCGCCCCATATGCTGGCCGCAAAGAGCGCCAGTATGATGAAGCTGAAGAGCGCCAACACCGTGCCCCAGTTGTACCGCCTCATCACCCACGCCCCCATGAAGCGGCCCGCCGCGCGGAACGCGAAGAATATCGACATGGAGTAGGCGAGCAGAAATGCCGGTCCGCCTGCATATCCCTTGAGGAGCATCGGCATCCAGACATAGACTGCGCATTCCACCGCAACGTACAGGAATGCGGCGAGGGAGAACGCAAGCGCGTAAGGGTTCTTCATCATGCGCAGGGTGCGCGCCAGGTCGATCGGTTCCTCGGTGCGCTTTTCCTTCGACGGATACCTGGCGAATGAGGCGGTCACGAGGAGTATGACGCAGAGGGTGGCCGCTATCGCATAGAGCCATTGCCACGAGATGCCCTTCGCCAGAAGCGAGATGACGATCGCCGGGCCTATGATCGCCCCGACGCCGAAGAACCCCTCGACCGTATTCATCGTGGAGGTGTGGTCCGTGGTGGAGGTGGAGATGTCGCCGATGAGCGCGAGCGCCCCGGTCTTGAATATGCCGATCGCGAACCCGGAGAGGACAAGCATGGAGAGGAAGAAGAGGAACGATGAGCCCGACACAAAGATATACGCGCTCGCTGCAAAGAGGGTGAGGCCGATCAGTATAGTGCGCTTGTGGCCTATGCGGTCCGCTAGAAAGCCGAGGAAGATGCCGGCGAAGGCGATGGCGGCCATGGTGGCGTAGTGGAACGCGCCCGCCTCCGTCATGCTCAGATGAAACTCGTCGATGATGCGGGGGATGATCACGCCCGCGGAATCGGTGGTCATGGCGAACATCGTGAACATCATGAAGATCATCGACCTCAGTACCCATGTGCGCCGGCTGCCTGCGGAACCGTTGCCCATTCGCCACCTCCGTTCGAGTGCGGGTCCTATATAACAATGCGGTCGCTCAATAAAGAATTTTGTAGAATTCGTCTCAAAAATACGTCATTAAAGCCCGCTATGAACTACGACGCTATATTCTTCGACATCGGCAACACGCTTTTCTTCTACAACTATGATTTCCTCAGGGAATTGCTGGTCGACCGCTTTGGCGCGCTCGTCGGTACCGACGAGCTGGAGGAGGCGCACAGGGTCACGATCAGGACGCTGATAGCGGAGAGGGTCCCTCTCAAGGGTCAAGATGTGCTATGGCGGGAGACCTATTCGCGCTGGTTTCGGCTCATAGGCATAGATGAGGATCGGATAGGAGAGGCCATGGATGCGGTCCGCACCCACCCCTTCCGGCACCTCTTCTGGGCGCGGATGGAGGAAGGCACCACGGAGACGCTAGACTGGTTCCGCGAGCGGGGGCTGAGGCTCGGCGTGATCTCCAACGCAGAGGGTCAGATCAAGCGCTTGATCGAGCACGTAGGCCTCGACTCGCGCTTCGAGGTGATCATAGACTCCGGCGTTGTCGGAGTTTCAAAGCCTGACGAGCGGATCTTTAAACAGGCGCTTGGGGCCGTGGGCGCCGAGCCCGCGCGCAGCATCTATGTCGGCGATCTCTACGACATAGACGTGGCCGGCTCGCGCAGGGTGGGTATGACTCCGATACTCGTGGATCGAGAAAGCAGGCAGAAGGAGCCGGGCTGCCTCACGGTCGCCCGCGTCGCTGACCTGCCTGCGCTCAAGATTTTTTCCGGAATAGCCTGATGCGAGAAGCCCTCACCGATATACCTCTGGATCGGCTGCCCGCGGTCGTAGCGGATCTCGGGCTCAAGCGATTTGCTGCGGAGCAGATCCTGCAATGGCTCTACAGGAGGCGCGTATCAAACTTCGACGAGATGACTAATCTCACGAAGGAGGCGCGCGCCATGCTCGCGGAGCGCTACGACATCTCCGCGGTCGAGCCCATTAGCGAGGAGAGGGCGGCCGACGGGACGCGCAAGTTTCTCTGCGCCCTTCGCGACGGCAATGCAGTCGAGTGCGTCATCATACCGGCCGAGGACGGCCGCGTCACGGTCTGCGTCTCGACGCAGGTCGGCTGCGCCATGGGCTGCGTCTTCTGCCGGACCGCGGGCATGGGCTTTGTGCGCGACCTCACCCAGGGCGAGATCCTGGGGCAGCTCATCCAGGCGTTCCGCGAGAGCCCGGAGCCTGTCACGAACGTGGTGCTCATGGGCATGGGCGAGCCGCTGGCAAACCTGGACGCGGTCTCGACCTCAGTGGAGGCGATGCTCGATACGCGCGCGTTCGGACTCTCCAAGCGCAGGGTCACGCTCTCCACGTCGGGCCTGCTCCCGCAGCTCGACGCGTTCAGCCGCAGATTCGACATCAAGATCGCGATCTCGCTCAATGCCGCAACGGATGAGGTGAGGCAGCGGCTCATGCCGATCGACAAGCGATATCCTATTTCTCAGATCATGGACTTCTGCCGCGATTACTCGAAGCGCACGCGGCACCGCGTGACGTTCGAGTACGTGATGATCCTCGGGGTCAACGACTCCATGGAAGAGGCAAAAAAACTTGCGGCGCTTCTTGCAGGCATGCGCGCAAAGGTGAACCTCATACCGTTCAATCCATTCGAAGGCTCGGAGTTTAAGGCGCCGCTAGCGGAGACGGTCGAGCGCTGGGGAGATATCCTGCGAGAGAGCGGGGTGCAGGTGAACATCCGCGTCAGCCGCGGCCAGGATATCCTCGCGGCCTGCGGGCAGTTGGCGTCGCTAGTGTCGTGTCCCATGAGTAACCTTAATAAGGGAAGCAGGGAATGACCCTGTTCGACGGCGCCATTCGCTCCGTTATTCGTCGTGAAATCTTTTGTGTTTTCATCCCATTTGGATGTCTTCCCCTGTCAGCCTCCAAATGGGTGAAAACGACAAAAGATTTCACTTCCTCATACACTCCGCTCAAAGCCGCGCCTGATTGTCTCACAGGGTCATTCCCCGCTTCCCTTATTCTAGTTATTTCCGGGACACGACTAGTCCGTGGATCGTGACTCCCGCCACAAAACCGCCGGCGGGCAGGCGTGATTCGTGAATTGTGTCTGGAAACGTTACCCGAGGCTTATAGCCGAGGTTACGCCGCGTACGCCGAATGGAAAACTTTAATCTCGTCTGCCTTGGCGTTGTACTAAAAGTATTATACTAAAAGTACAATTTGAAAATGGAGAGGGGATATGTTCAAGTACGATGTGCTCGTCGAGCAAGAAGTTAACGGTTTTTTCATGGATGGCACTCCGAGTTTTTCAAGAACCCGTCAGAACTACGCGAGGAGCCCTAAGCAGGGGCCGTGGGATGATGCGCCATCCGTGAAGATCGCGCGATATCCGAGCGAGGCGCCGACATGACCGTGTTTGTAGCCCAGGCCTCCGCCGACATCGAGGATATTGGCGCCTCGAATGACGTTCAGTTTTTTCATCGCTATCGTGTGCAGGGCTCAATAATCTATTACTAAGGCTTTCTGATCTCGAGATGGAAGGGGTGGGGGTAGGGCGTCTGCGTCTTGCCAACGAAACCTAGCATCTTTGCTAAGCCGGAACACCCGGGTTCCGGGGAATCGAGATGGGCCAGGTCGATATCGAGCGACGGCGCTCCACCTGGAATTTTCTGCACACACACCCAGGCATGGAAGGGCGTCGGCAACATCCATGACGGGATGTTGCGCCGCGTGAGGAAGGCTGCTGAAAGGATCGCATGGTCCTCACAGTCGCCCCCGCCTAAGAAGACCATCTCCGAGGGTGAGAGGAAATATGCCGCGTCGCCGACCCACCCGCTGACGTAGCCAGGAGGATCCTGCAGCCATCCGACGCCGTTGTCATTGAGCCACCGGTCCAGACGCCGTGCCTCCTCCTTTGGCTTGCCCACGGGCGTATCGCGGAAGAGCGCGACGAGGGAATCGATCACGGGGTCGCGCAGATATTTCTGCGTCAGCCTGGCTACCTTACTCCCGTCGACCCGATCAAAGGTATCGCCGATCAGGCATCGGAAATCCACGGCGATCGTGTCATTGACGATCTTCCCGTCGAGTTCGTAGCTGATATCCAGGGAGACGTATTCGCGCGTCTTGTCCACGGGGCAGAGATAGGGGGCCTTGAATGTAAACGAGAAGGAGCGTCCCCCCGCATTTCCGGCAGCGTCGGCCGACAATGCCGGGAGATCGACACCCGGCGTGAAACTCCTGACCGAGATGAGCCTCCAGGGCTTCGTCCCGCCGGCCTTGGGCTCGATGACCATGTTGAGCCGCCAGTGCGAGGCATCGACCAGGTCTTGGTGCTCCGTCTTTTCAACGGTGATCCTGAGATCCCGCCCCAGGACGGTCCACGGTTTTGGGTCGCGGTGCACGCGGATGTTGGGAAGCCTGGCCGTTTGCTCGCGCGGCGTTTGCAATGCAGGGGCGCTCACATTTCGTGTTCCCGAAGGGCCTGCCATTGTACGCCTTCCTCTCTCTCCACCTTCCACTCTCTATTATCGGATGATCTCTGAAAAAGTTGTGTGCTATCGATGCCAAAACCTGCCCCCTGGTAATTGTCCTCAAGTAAACGTTTTGTGTGCCTTGTATCGGTTTTTCTTGTTTTTGACTGCATGTAACGGAAACTGCATGACGGAGCAATTTATTTTAGCTTGTTTTTCAACACGTTATTGTCAGCTGCCGATTGCTCCGTCATGGGTTTTCTTCGACTTTTCGAAGGCTCGGAGTTCGAGGCGCCGCTGCCGGAGACGGTCGAGCGCTGGGGGGATATCCTGCGTGATAGCGGGGTACAGGTGAACATCCGCGTCAGTCGCGGCCAGGACATCCTCGCGGCCTGCGGGCAGTTGGCGGCGAAGGGCCCTGGGTTCGTGATCGGCTAGATCGATGTCGGCCTACTAGAAGGTCTCACCCCAAATGAACGATTTTCGTTCATGTGTGGGAGACGGCATGAATGGGAATATAGGATTATAGTCCGGGGGATAATGCAGATCAAAGCTGCCTGCTGCGGAGGCGTCAAATGGAATGCCGGCCTCGTGCGCAAAATAGCGGCCCTCGTCGCGCCACTTCTGTCTAGAGCTTTCTGATTTAGCGCGTTCGACCATCTTCAGACATAGTTCGCTGGCCAAGTAGGGGATCGTCACGGCGTTGATGTGTCCGAGCGAGATTTTTATACCAGCCATCACCGCATATCCTGCGATATCGTAGAACCTGCTCAAGATAGCCTCACTAGTTAGGACCTTGAACTCTTTTGCAAAGGACCCCAACGAATCTTCCAGCAATATGCCGTAGAGTCGTCTGGACCAAGCTTCGCTATGAACCGCCCATGCTAATTCTCTTACCCGCGCCGGCTCATTTTTAAGTCCGTCGGCGTTGCCGTATTTGACCTGCTCCATCGTCTTAAACAATCCCGGCAAGGAATCAATCCTGCTGCCTATGAGTTCTTCCATTTCGAGGCCTGCGTCTCGCAGCTCGTTCGCCAGGGACTCATTACCGATCTCCCTGGCCGGGGAATCATCTATCTTCACGGCGTCTCCGGTCCCCAAACGCCGATTGCCGTTATCAATGATCGTGATCTTCTTGCCCTGCCAGGACATGTTGATCTCAGCCATTTTTTCCTCCTTATGACTAACGCTCTTAAGTAATTATCGGCGGTCGACGGCAAATGTTGTGTGTTTTTTACATATTCAAATTTTGCGCCGAAAAACGACGTACGGCCGTCCCCAAACGGCCGCGAAACCGATCGTTTTTGATAGGTTGACTTCGCCCGAGGCCTCAATTAGCGAAGTAGGGGCAATGCCATAGACAGCCGAAATTCATGGCCCTTTATTTTTTCTTCTTTTGTGACGGATGACGCGAGGGGGCTTCCATGTGGGGTTTTTCACCGTATTTGAGTGAAATCGGCGCTTCGTTAGTCTTTATGGCCGGTTGCAGCACGCTTCCTCCGCCCAATCCTCCTCCATCGTCGTCGCTGCCAACTGATTTTTCCCCAGACTCCCCTGTAGGCGAGCTTTGGAGCGATATCCAGACGGAGCTGCATCGCGAGAACAAGGACCTGAGCGGGATCGAGGCCTCAATCGATAGGGGCTACGACGAGTATGCCCTGGTCATCGCTACTCCCAATATTGTCAATAAGAGCGGGATTCTGGAACCTCAAGAAGTCCTGCGCTTTGCCTACAGCGACCAGCGTTTCTATTCAACTATTCGCAGACATCATTTTCCGCTCCCTTTCGCGAGCGACGAGTCGGATTCGCTATCCAAAGGGTATCGAGCCGATCTCGATCGGATCATAGTTCAGGCAAAGGAGGGCATGCCTTCTAATCTAGCGATAGGCTCTGACAGCTATCGCCTCGAACTGGGGCAGAGGATATATTTAGGCCTCAGAAAGATAACCGACACATTCAAGGACAACTGCCCGCTGGAACTCGATGCCTGGGCAGCTTACGACAAGAAGTGCGGCGCCTGTTCCGAGAAGAGTTCAATACTCTACGAGGCGTACGAACGCGCAAAAATCGGCCCTGTCTTTCTTGCGCAGCATCAATTCAGGCTCCCGATAAGCCAGACCGTCGACCTCGT
>Ga0265292_1001228_pt1 | contig 24112 bp, 19 predicted proteins | sample Munlanlewell296A_FD_189080 | JGI IMG/M metagenome (GOLD analysis project Ga0265292, IMG submission 189080) | Leachate microbial communities from a municipal landfill in Southern Ontario, Canada - Leachate well 296A | ecosystem: Engineered > Solid waste > Landfill > Unclassified | place: Canada... | reverse complement strand
TAGGAGCACTACAGCAGGAAGATTTCTCATGTTTTTTATTCATACACGAGAAAATGACACAAAAAAGAAACTTTTACAGATTTAAAAGAAAATATTCTTCAACCAAGTTTCGTTAACTATCCCGCCCACGCACACAAATAAAACATCTTTAATCAAAACACCTTTTTCCCGATACGCGGGATTAACAGGAGGTAAAAATCGATCTATTTGTCCTTGATTTGAACAACGCCCTTCCGCACAATGTTGCATATTGGCCAGAAATTGCGAACCTGCAGCCTTTACCGGGCCGCTCACCTCAGCTCCACCTTGTATAAGCAAAGCAAGAGCGATTGCTTTTTGTTTTGCGTTTACCCCTTCCGGCTCCATAAAACCTTGTAAGGCAAAAATATTCAAAATTTCCAACAAGTCCAGTGCTAAAACACGAAGATTTGCATCAGGCTTTTCCACCTCACCTTTGAGTCTTGCTTTGTGACCTTCCCATGATTCCCTGAAGCCAGGATAAGGAAGACAAATATCCGGGGCATCAAGCAATTCCAATAAACAAGCCTTAGACAATTGATCTGGACCCGTTGCCTCTGCCTCCGGACCGGGGGAAGGCTCTGCTTCACAAACAGAAGATAACTTTCCCACTACTTTCAACCATTCCTCCAGTTTTTCTCTTGAGACTACCACCTCCGTAGCATCCGTTCCCACCGCAGCTAAAAGAGATCTCATTTCAGAGGCAATCGTTTCTGGTGTTACTGTTTCTACTTCTGCAGCCATAATTCAAAAATTAAAAATTTAGAAAAGAAAATAAACCATTTTATAAAAAATGTCAAGCGGGTAGCCCTCCGAAACGGTTTTTCCCTTTGCTCTTTCTCGGTTCAGGGGTAAATTATGCGAGATGAAAAAACCTGAAATCAAGTCAAAGCCTTGGGGCCGCGAAATTTGGTTCGCCAGCACATCCCGTTATGCGGGAAAAATCCTGGAGCTCAAAAAAGGACATCGTTTCTCCCTTCAATATCACGAAAAAAAGGAAGAAACCCAATACCTGTATTCAGGTAAAATTCGCCTCACTTACGGCGATTCTCCGGATCAGCTTCAAGAAAAAATTCTCGAACCCGGGGCCGTGATCCACATTCATCCGGGCATGATTCACCGGGTTGAGGCCCTCGAAGACACGCAAATCCTTGAGGTTTCCACTCCGGAGCTCGACGATGTGGTAAAGATCGAAGACGATTACGGCCGTCATGGCAAAGGCAACAATGAAGAACTCGACCAGACCCTTTCACAGAAAAATTAAATTTATATCCTTTATTTCTAATTTTTAATTTTATGAACAAACGCCGCCTCGCTCTCATCGCCCTCATCGTTGTTATGGCCATCGGTCTGGGATTTTTCGATCTTCCTTATTCTACACAACAAAAAATACTCCCCTTCCTTGCAAATCCCACCGAAACCGAAAATTCCGGATTTCTTGCCGAACAAAAAATCCATCTCGGCCTTGACCTCCAAGGCGGCACCCAACTCGATTACAAAATCGACTTGAGCCGTGTAGCGGAAGCGGATCGCCAAATCGTGATCGACGGCGTTTTTGAAGTCATCACCAAGCGCGTGAACGGACTCGGCGTGGCTGAACCCAATATTTATCGCTCCACCGTAGCGGACGAAGAACACATTGTGGTCGAACTCGCAGGCATCAAAGACATTGAAAAAGCCAAAGAAATCGTGGGAAAAACCATTCAACTCGAGTTTAAAGAAGAAAATTCAAATCCAACCATGAGTGAATCCGAGATTCAAATCATTGAAAACACGGCTCAATCCGCTTTAGATCGAATTCTGGCCGGAGAAGATTTCAGCGCTGTGGCCAAAGAAGCCGAACTCGAAAACCCCACTCGTGTAACGTACTTTTCCTCCGGAGAAGAAAGCTACACTTTTGCAAGTAATATGAACGCCGATTTTCTTCCTTATCTTAATTCCGTTGAAATCGGAAACACCGTTTCCGACCTCATCCAAACCAATGACGGCTATACCGTCGACGCCTCGGGAAATCTTGTCCCCCTTGATGGATTTTATATTGTAAATTTAATCGATCGTCGTGAAGGACAACGCGTTGAAACCACGGAAAAAGAAGTTCAAGCCTCAGCCATTATTATTTCATACGAAGGATCTCAATTGGGCAGCGACTCAATCCGCACCAAAGAAGAAGCCAAAGCCTTGGCCGAAGAACTTCGCACTCGCATCGTGGACAATGGCGAAGATTTTGCCGCCTTGGCCAACGAATACTCCGACGACCCCACCGGAAAAGCCACAAACGGAGATCTTGGCTTTTTCAAAATCGAAGACATCTCCCAACGTTTTATGACCCCAACCTTTAATGACGCGGCTTTCGCTTTAAAAACAGGTGAAATTTCTCAGGTCGTAGAAACCGAATACGGATTTAATCTGATCCAAGCAACAGAGATCAAAGAAGCCACCGAAACCACCACCCTGGAAACCGAATACAATATTGAAAAAGTTTACTTTGCCACAACCCCGGATCCTTGGAGCACCACCGCCCTCACCGGCGAACATTTTGTCCGAGCAAATGTGGAATTCAATCAAAACTATGAACCGTATGTCTCCATCCAATTCAATGACGAAGGCGCCACACTTTTTGAGGAACTCACCGGATCAAACATCAACAAACGCTTGGCCATTTTTGTGGGAGGGCAACTAATTTCCGCCCCAAATGTAAATGAAAAAATCGGTGGCGGTTCCGCTCAAATCAGTGGTCAATTCACGATTGAAGAAGCCACAAACCTCGCACGAGACTTAAACACCGGCGCCATCCCGGCCCCCATCATCCTCGTAGGCCAATCCACTATTGGCGCCTCCCTTGGACAAGAAGCCTTGGATGCCAGTCTTTTTGCCGGACTCATCGGCGTTTTGATTTTAATGACCTTCATGCTCCTTTACTATCGCCTTCCCGGACTTTTGGCCAACATCGCACTTTGCATTTATTCCATCATGCTTATTTTCGTGATTAAAGTCGCGATGCCCATCGCTCTCGCCCTCATCATTTCACTGGGAATTTTCTGTATTCTCGTTTCCATCATTCTCAAAAGCGATGAATCCATTTGGGAAAAGATGCTTTCCTTTTTACTCGCATGTTTCATCCTATTCTTTTTCACGTATCTTTTGGCCAATCCCATCACTCTCACCTTAGCCGGGGTAGCCGGAGTCGTACTCTCCATTGGAATGGCCGTAGATGCGAACATCCTCATTTTCGAACGCATCAAAGAAGAACTTCACAACGGTCGTCCGCTTTCCGGTGCCGTTGAAATCGGATTCGATCGCGCCTGGAGCTCTATCCGAGATTCCAATTTTTCCTCACTCATCACCTGTGCGATTTTGATTTATTTCGGAAGCTCCATCACCAAAGGATTTGCCATCAACTTGGCCCTTGGAATTTTAATTTCCATGTTCACCGCCATCACCATCACACGCACCTTCTTACGAACCGTGGTGGGAACCAAACTCGGAGCCAATAATTTCCTTATGTGCAAACCCAAAAAAGGACATACCACTTTCCGCATCGTGCAAAAGCGAAAACTCTGGTTTGCGATTTCCGGATTGCTCATCTTGGCATCCATCTTTGTCGTACCCATGAAAGGTCTTAATCTCGGGTTGGACTTCACGGGAGGAACGCTCATGGAAATTCAATTCACTCAACCTCTTGTCGTCGATTCCACCACCACTCCGGAAATGACCCTCACCGAAGAATTAAAAAACATTGAAACACTCTTGATCGAAACCACGGATCCCGTTGCACCCACAGACTCTTCCACCGAGACGCTTGCCCTCACCTCGGCCACCGAACAAATCGTCATCGATCTTGGAGATCCCATTGTGGTCTCCAGCGGAGAAAACACATGGATGATTCGCATAAAACACATCTCCAACGAAACTCACGAAGCTTTACTGGCCGGAATTGAAGCCAAATTCGGCCCTCTCGAAGAAATTCGCTACAACACCATCGGAGCCACCGTTGGCGCCCAAATGGCGCAAAAAGCAGTGGTCGCGATCATTCTTGCTCTCATCGCCATTGTGCTCTACATCGCCTTTGCTTTCCGTCACATCCCTCGCCACTTGAGCCCTTGGAGATTCGGCATTTCCGCCATCGTGGCCTTGGCGCATGACGTATTCATCCCTCTCGGAGTATTTGCCGTCTTGGGAGCGATGTTGGACGTTCAAATCGACGCACTTTTCATCACCGCAGTCTTGACCATCATCGGATTCTCGGTTCATGACACCATCGTGGTCTTTGACCGTATTCGTGAAAACGTCAAAAACCAAAAAGCCGGTGAAGAATTCGAGGACGTGGCCAATCGCGCGGTCAACGAAACACTTGCTCGTTCAATCAATACCTCCGGCGCAACAATGATGACCATCGCCGCCCTGTTTTTCTTTGGCGCCGAACCCATTCACTATTTTGTGTTGGCCCTCATGATCGGCATTTTCATCGGAACCTATTCCTCGATCTTCATCGCCACCCCGGTGTTGGTGATTTGGAATAAATGGAGAAATAAGTAGCCCGAGCACAAAGCTTAAATTAAAGGGGAACGGACTAAACCGCTCCCCTTTTTTATGCCTAGACAACCAGCCTCATCGCCTCCTATAATAAATCCGTTATTGTGCGCCAGTAGCTCAGGGGATAGAGCATCGGTCTTCGGAACCGAGGGTCGGGGGTTCGAATCCCTCCTGGCGTACCACAGACACGAGCGAATCCAAAGGATGAGCGAGTGTCAACCCGAACAAAGTGAGGGTTTCCCCGTATTTCCTCCCCCACTCACGTAGCGTAGCGAAGTGCGCTCTCCCGCACCCTGCATTTCTTCCTTATTTTCAGCTGTATGCTGAATCTTCAGCCATTGGCCGATATTCAGCAATTTCTCAAACTATCAAACAAGGTGAGTGAATTTTTTAGTGAGCGCACGGAGTCACAAACACTTTCGGGTCTCGTGGGTCCCGAAGTGGCTTGTGACGAAGTTTAGCGAACAAAAAATTCACGAACATCAACTTGGAAAGGGATCCCGAAAGGGAAAACCTTCGGTTTCCCCTTTCGTTATAAAAAGAACTCCCCCCACCCTTCCAAAAACGCATCCAACGACGCTTGGTTGTATTGCTCAGCTCCCATAAAACCAACCACAAACAAACGGAATAATTCTTCGCAAACCGCGGCGCGCGTTCGGAGCTCCGTGCCCCCAAACATACCCCCGGTTTCTTCCAAAATGCCAAGTTCATAAGCTTTTTCAACATACGGTGCATACCAAATCGCGGCGTACACATCATCATAGGGCAAACCGGAAACATCCGCGACAGCGGGCAATTCCACTTCCCAATATTTCATGATCATTTTTAAAGCCTCACCCTTGGTCACTGTCGAATCCGGATGAAATCCTCCATCCGCATACCCTTCCACCCAACCCAACTCCTTGGCATAACACACGTACGGCGCAAACCACTCACTCGCCACATCATTAAAACAATTTTTATACAAAGTCTTATCAGGCATTCCATCGTACCAACTGTACACCAACACTTTTAACAACTCCGCACGATTGATTTCCGCATTCGGTCGGAAAGTCCCGTCCGGATATCCCTCAAGCACTCCCTCATACGTCAAAAATTTAAGCGCATAATAATTGGGATGTGATTCCACCACATCCGAATAATGCAATTTTTCAAAGGTGGCGCTCACTTCATTGCTGGGCTCACTTTCACCCAAATCCTCGGTATAAGCGGTCACCGTAAAATAATACGTAACGCCCGACAAAAGATCCTCCATTGTATAATGAGTGATATAACCTCCGCTTACAAATTGCCAATAATCATACACTCCACTTTCGGTTCCATAATTGATGTAATACCCGGACACACGGTCATCCATCACCCGCGTCCAACTCAACGACACGGAACTGTCTCCTTGTGAAGTAATGGCAAGCTCCGAAACCGTTAGCGCATCCATCTCCGTCTCGCCGGTCACTTCTTCGGGTAAATTTTCACCCGGTTCGTCTCCGGTTTTATCTCCCTCTCCATCGGTAGGCTCAACAGGGTCTTCACCCATCCACGAATCCTCTTCTCCCCATGTTTCCGGAACATCCTCGGTTAAATAATCTCCGATATTCACCGAATAATAATATTCATACCCGATACTGAACGCCTCATCTTCGGTTTCAATCGTCCACGGAGTTTCAAAATAAGGAAAAAGCATGACCGTCATTTGTACATCCCCTTCATGAAGGGGCATCACCACCGTGCCCAAATCCTCTTCCGCGGGAAGCGACGTGTAATACATCTCTTCAGTCAAATAATAATCCGCCGATTCGGGAAGCATCACCACGCCCCAATTCACTCCCACCGGCTTATCAAATGTAATGGAAAAATCACTCCCAACCATGCTTGAATCCACTTCAAACATCAAATAATTTGCCCCGTAAAGAGCGGGCAAATCCCAACTGTCCACCGACGCGGAATAAAGAGGATATTCATCCACGGTGTACGACGCGTGAGCCGAGAGCCACGGATAATAATACCCGTCCGAATAATAACTGTTCGGCATATAATTCCACACCATAAAATCCTGATACACAGAGGGAAGATCATACCCCCAATTCGCCAACGTACTTTCAAACGCTTCAAAACAATCCCATACATCCGGATCCGAAGCAAAATAGGCTTCAACAACCTCCGGAAGGATCGCATAATCCCCCACATATTCACTCACAAAAATCGGCCACACACCCAACGCGTATTCAAACAAACTTCCCTCCGGAATCACGCCGGTGAACACCGAATAATCCGGATCGTCAAAATAATAAGGCAAATAATTGAGATAATCGTCCACATCGGCATACACATAATTTTCCGTCCACACCGCCGTCATTTCCGCGAAATTCACATCTTGTTCATACCCGGCATAATACCCTTCATAACTGAATTGAATCACATGCATAAACTCATGCGCCACCGTGACTTTCAACAACGCATCGGAAAGCGATGGATCCACGGCAAAATAAATCGTCCCATCATCCATGATCGAGGTGGTTCCCAATGAATCCTGGATCAAATACATATTCAAATCATCCAAAAGCAACAAAACCTTAACTTGATCGTCTAAAGGAGAAGGAAGCCCGGAATAATCCACCAAATACGTCCAACTGGTTTCCGCATAATCCGCAATATTATCAACAAGATCCGGCACCCCGTTTTCATCTTCATCCATCCCTCGATCCGTCATGGGACTGAACTCCAACGTAAAATGATCCGTATCAATCGCATTGATTTTATAAGTGCCCGTGTAAATATCCGTAGTATAAGTGATTGCCGAAGCTTGAGAAGCCAACACCAAAACACCTGTCAGAGAAAGAGCCAACACCAAACCCAGCCTTTTTAAGGCAAAAGAAAAAGAGGAAAGCATGAGAGGGAAAATAAAAAAATAAGGGAGCGAATCAAACTAAAGTCATTTTAACTCAACTCAAAAAAAAACAAATATAAAAAAATTATGGTATTTTACCCCCATGTTTGCAGACATTCTTCTTCCCATCGCCAATCAAGGAGCGGAAAAACCGCTGACATACGCCGTGCCCGAGGAACTTAAAACCGAAATTCAATGCGGAAGCACGGTAACGGTACCGTTGCGCAACCGCAGTGCCACCGGAATTGTGGTAAAAATTCACAACGAAAAACCAAGCTTTGCGGTCAAGCCCATTCTTCGCGCCAAACAAGACGAGCCCCTGCTCAATTCGTGGCAAATTCAACTCGCGACATGGATGGCAAATTATTATTTTTCGCCGCTGTATCAAACACTCAAAATCATGCTTCCCCCGTCGGTTTGGAATCCCAAAAAAAAGACACCGTACACGATTTATTATGAAAGGACTGACACACCAATTTCATTGAAATTAGGCCAAAAACAACTCGAACTGATCAAATTATTTGATCAACATCCGCGACTCAGTCGGGAAGCGCTTCAAGCGTTTTCATCGGCCACACTCAAAAGCCTGGAACAAAAAAATCTCATTCAAAAATCACAGGGCGAAATTCGTTATGTTGACCATGCGATTCCCCTTTCAAAAAATCCGATTCTCGCCAAGACGCTCACTCCCCCGCAACAATACATTGTGGATGAAATTTTAAAAACGAACGACGAAGACGCGAAAAAATTTCTCATTCACGGCATCACGGGCTCGGGCAAAACCGAAATCTATCTCACTCTGGCCAAAGCCGTGGTTGAACAAGGGAAACAAGCCCTTCTTCTTGCCCCGGAAATCGCACTCACTCCCCAACTCATCGATTATTTTTCACACACGTTTAGAGGAAGAATCGCGGTCCTGCACAGCGCACTCGGCGCCGGCGAACGCGAACGCGAATGGTGGCGCATCCGAAAAGGCGAAGCCGACGTGGTGATCGGATCCCGGTCCTCGATTTTCGCACCGGTCTCAAATCCGGGCTTGATTCTCATCGATGAAGAACACGAATGGAGCTACAAACAGGATCGCACCCCGTTTTATCATGCACGAACCGTGGCATTTGAAATCAGCAAACTCACCGGAGCCAAAATTGTGATGGGAAGCGCAACGCCAAGCTTGGAGACGAGGTATATGGCAATCGATGATAAACCAAGGGAAGGCATGGCGAATTTTTCTTTTGGGCGCATTTTCAAGGAAGAGGACACGAGGATCACGCATCCGAGTGGCCGACTCCCATGCGCCCAAGGGGAAAATTTGCCTACAGCCTTCCCGTCCTATTATCCAATCCGCTATTTCCCCCTCAAAGAACGCATCCACGGCACCCTCCTTCCGCACGTACACATCGCAGACATGCGCGAAGAACTTCACAAAAAAAACTTCAGCCTATTCAGCGACGTGCTTTTGGAAAAATTAAAAGCCACGTTTGACGCCAAAAAACAGGCCATTCTTTTCTTGAACCGGCGCGGGCACGCCTCAGCCGTGCTCTGTCGCGAATGCGGTTTTGTAATGAAATGCCGCTCCTGCGACGTAGCCCTCACCCACCATCAATTCAAAACCGGAGAAAAACTCGTGTGCCATCACTGCGGATTGTATGAAAAAGTCCCGGTCACCTGCCCTCAATGCCAAAGCGTGGCCATCAAATTCATTGGAGCGGGAACCGAACGCGTGGAACAGGAATTGCAAAAACTTTTCCCAACCCTGCGAATTTTGCGCGCGGATCGCGACACCACAGGTAAAAAAGGCAGTTTCAAATCCATGTATTACGCACTCAAAGACAAAGAAGCCGACGTCCTGATCGGCACGCAAATGGTGAGCAAAGGCCTAGACCTTCCGGATGTGGCTTTGGTGGGCGTGATGTTGGCCGATATTGGGTTGCACATCCCGGATTTCCGAGCCAGCGAACGCATTTTCCAACTCCTCACTCAGGTCGCGGGACGCGCGGGTCGCAAGCACGACCAAGGCGAAGTCGTGATCCAAACTTACAACCCCGAGCACATGAGCCTTCGCTTTGCTTCCACTCACGACTACGATGGATTTTTCGATCAAGAAGTCACGAACCGAAAATCATTAAAATATCCACCATTTAGCCGCATCATTAAGCTCACATTCAAAGATGATGATCAAAAAAAGTGTTCAACAGAAGCCGAACGCGTGGCCAAAGAATTGCAAGCCCTCGACACCCAAATTTCTCCTCTCGAAAACCGCCACACAATCTCCGCAGCCCCGGCTTTTCTCATGAAAAAATTCAACCGCTACCGCTGGCACGTTTATATCCAAGGCCCGACCCCCTCAACTCTCCTCCGCGCCTACCTCTCCCAAACCCGCCTCAAAAAAGACTGGACCATTGATGTGGATCCCGGGGAGATGGGGTAAAAAAACTCTCAATTCATTAAGACTTCTTAGTCTTCGTACTTGCTGAACCACTTTTCTCCAGCATAGGCAACAAAAGACCTAAATTTTGCAAAACACACAAGGAACGCAAACCATCATTACCTGATTTCGTTTCAACGCCCGGAAGGGACTGAGCCTCATTAGGCATAAAAACAACTGATTCAACTCCACTTTCCAAATTCTTGTCTGCTTCATTATTCCCCATAGATTCATTTGGCATAGTTTTCAATGTTAAAATATAAACTATTTTATGATAATCCTTCTCTTACCGTTGTTAATTCACCCGGAATGAACGACGAGGGGGAAATGAACGGGCAGATGAAAATGGCGTTCTAGGATTCATCCCAGGCCTTGAACGGGCAACTTTTTCCCCCTTTCCATTACCGGACTTTTTTAGAGCAACTTGGGCTACGTCTGCTGCTATTGCTACGTCTGCTGCTGCATCTGCTTTTTTGTCTTCTTCTAAGAATACTGCTCGTGCTGCTTCTGCTACTTCTTCTGCTTCTTCTTCTGATTTTCCTTTTTCTATTGCTGCTGCTCTTGCTATTGCTGCTGCTTCTTCTGCTGCTTTTGCTATTGATTCTGCTGCTTCTTGTGCTTCTCTTGCTACTCTTTTCCCTGGTCTTCGAGATTTCAAAAGAGGAGGCCTCTTATTTTTATCAACATTGGAAGCGCCCATAACCCTACCTGAATCATCCACTTCTGAATCATCCACTTCTGAATCATACGCCCCTGAATTTGTCACTGGCCCCGAAGTCTTCCATTTTTCAAAGTCAGATAAATTGCGCATTAATAAATATTGTTCTCCCTGGCTGATCCTCTCGGCTTCATTCCTGTCTTGATAAGAAGCTGCGTCTTTTACCGCCTGATTTAAAGGGTCTCCCCACCATCCACACTCATCTAAACCTTCCGTCACTTCGTCATCAACTTCTTCGTCATCAACTTCTTCATCGTCAACTTCTTCATCGTCAACTTCTTCGTCATCAACTTTTTCGTCGTCAACTTCTTCTTTTCCTTTTCTCCGATCCATCCTTTTTTCAAACCAAGTGCTTAACTCTTCATCATCAAAAGCAACGTCTACTTCTTCTCCGCCCTCATCCTCTCTTCCCCCTCTCGCATCTCTTGCCCCATGCCCACCTCTCCCAATTCTTTTCTCTCCTTCCAATAAAACTCTCATCCATCGTGCGCGACTTTTTCCAATCCATACATCAATCGCACCCCATTCTTCGGATACGGCCTCAGGACCTCTAATTTCAGCATGTCTTAAACGTTTTTTTAAAACAGAAAACATACGGCTCCAAAATACATTTACTTCTCCTTGGGGATGAGTAGGAACAATAAGGGGAACTACGGAAGGAGATTCTTCTAAAGTTTTTCCTCCCCTTAACTTTTGAAAAAGTCCCCGAGACAACCTAGCTTTTCTCCTTCGTTGCGGTGCATTCATGGGCTCCACACTCTCATCATGATAATCCATAGATTCACCTAAGTCCGTATAAACTCCTTTCCCCATCAACTCCGTCCATTGATCAAAAACCTGATTAAAAGCAGCCAAATTGTTTTGAAATCGAATAGCTCCAAATACTTTAAACATCGATTGCATCATATTGTCATATTCACACTGAAGCATCTCATCTTTTGTTGAGGGGAAAGACCATTCCACTCCTAAATATTTCGGGAACCTCTGTTGCAATAAATGAAAGAGTTCTTTTATTGAAGCATTAACTCCTCCGGGAGTTTCTGTAGCGCCACAAGCAGACAAAAAGTCCCATCCATTTTTTATAAACGTATTACGAAAATCGTTCTCACTATCAGGGGCATATTCACTTTCCATATTTTCAGTGTCTCCACCTTGTATAAAGATATCATCAACCAATGGCTCAATACCCGAAGACACTTGGTCTAATTTATATAATGGAACATCTTTCCCTTCATGAGATAATATCTCAACACGACCTATCAAAGGAAGCACTCTTAAATTTACCCTCGAGGTTGCTGCTAACCATTCCCTTTGTCCATTAACTCTATCCAAATCCGCTTCCCAAATATTGGATTCTCCTCCTTTTCTCCCCTCTCCAAATCCATCTAATCCAACTTCACTTTCCCCTAACACTAATTTTGCCATAATTTTTTAAATTAAATATAAGCAACTTATATAGCGAATAATGCTCCCCCCCTGTCAAGCTATTTCGTTTTTTAATTTCCTGTTACAATCAAAAACAAAGCGCAGCGGAATGTCCTATCTTACATTTTCTTCCCTGTATTTTCCCCATTTAAAATCTAAAATTCATCATTTAAAATTTCCCCCATGCGCATCCTTTCCGGCGTTCAACCCAGTGGCGCACCGCATCTCGGCAATTTTCTCGGAGCCATGAAGCGTCATGTCGCGTATCAAACCCAATCCGAATCCTTTATTTTTATTGCGAATTATCACGCGCTCACCACCATCCGCGACGGCAAAAAACTTCGCCAACTCACTCATGAACTCGCCGCCGACTACCTCGCCATTGGGCTGGACCCAAAAAAAACAACCTTCTTTCGCCAAAGCGACATCCCAGAACACGCGCAACTCCTGTGGATTCTCTCCGCCATCACTCCCATGGGCCTCATGGAACGCTGCCACGCCTGGAAAGACGCCAAAGCCAAAGGTAAAAAAGAAGCCACAATTGGACTTTTCACCTACCCAATTCTCATGTCCGCGGACATTCTTCTCTACAAACCCGATAAAGTGCCGGTGGGAAAAGATCAAAAACAACACGTGGAAGTGGCACGCGACTTGGCTGAAAAATTCAATCAAATATTTGGAGAAGTTTTCAAACTCCCAGAACCCGACATCGATGAAACCGTTCAAACCGTGACCGGAACCGACGGCGAAAAAATGAGCAAAAGTTACGGAAATACGATTCCGCTTTTTGGCGATGACGCGAGCCTTAAAAAAGCCGTGATGAGTGTGGTGACCGATTCCACTCCCCTCGAACAGCCCAAGGATCCAGAAAAGTGCAATGTGTTCAAACTGTATCGCTATTTTGCCACCCCGCAAGAACTTGCCAACCTCCGCGACAAATACACGGCCGGCGGATTTGGTTATGGAGATGCCAAAAAAACGCTATTACAAAAACTACACGAAGTCCTCGATCCCTATCGACAAAAAAAGGTTGAGCTCGAGAAGAAATTCGACTATGTTGAAGACGTCCTAAAAGACGGAGCGAATCGCGCCCGCGGTCTTGCCCAAAAAACGCTGGAAGAAGTCCGTGAAAAAGTGGGGTTGTAGGATTTAATTTAAAATCTAAAATTCATCATTTCTAATTTCTTCTAATTCCCTCTCGTAATGCCCACAAAATACATCTTCGTTACCGGTGGAGTGTGTTCCTCTCTTGGAAAAGGAATCACCAGTGCCTCCATCGGCGCTTTGCTCAAGACCGCCGGATTTAAAGTTTTTCCACAAAAACTCGATCCCTACATCAATGTGGATCCCGGAACCATGAGCCCGTTCCAACACGGCGAAGTGTTTGTGACCGACGATGCCGGCGAAACCGACCTCGATCTCGGCCACTACGAACGCTTCATCGACACCAGCTGTTCCATGCTTTCCAATGTCACGACCGGAAAAATTTACACGGAAATTTTACAAAAAGAACGCGCAGGCGAATTTCTCGGGCGCACCATTCAAATCATTCCGCACATCACCAATGCGATCAAAGACAAAATCAAAGCCGCGGCCAAAAAAAGCGGAACCGACATCCTCATTGTGGAAATCGGGGGCACAGTCGGAGACATCGAAGGCCTCCCCTATCTCGAAGCCATTCGCCAACTGCGGCATGAACTCGGTGCCAAAAACACGCTTTTCATTCACCTCACTCTGCTCCCTTACCTGATGGCCTCGCGCGAGCTCAAAACCAAACCCACGCAAGCCTCGGTCCGCGAACTGCGCAGCATCGGGATTCAACCCGACATCATTGTTCCGCGCACGGATTTCGAACTCGACGAAGAAATCATCGACAAAATCGCCTTATTCTGCGACGTGGAAAAAGAAGCCGTGATCCCGGCCAAAACCGCTGAAAAATCCATTTACGAAGTGCCTCTCAATCTCCAAAAATATCACATCACGGAAATCATCGGAGAAAAACTCGGGCTTGGTAAAATCAAACCCAATCTCAAGGACTGGAAAAGCTTGGTCGCCAAAATTTACACCAAACGCAAAGAACTCAAAATCGCGCTTGTGGGCAAATACACCGGTCTGGACGACGCGTACATCAGCGTGATCGAATCTCTAAAAATCGCATGCTATCACGCCGATCGAGAACTCAAACTCATCTGGGTCGAAGCCGAACAACTCGAAAAAAACAATAAAAAAGTTTGGACCGAACTCCAATCCGCAGCCGGGATTGTGGTCACCGGCGGATTTGGATCTCGCGGATTGGAAGGAAAAATCATGGCCGCGGATTATGCTCGCAAAAATAAAATCCCCTATTTGGGCTTGTGCCTCGGCATGCAAATGCTGACCATTGCCTTTGCCCGAGAAGTCTTGAAAAACAACAAGCTCACCAGTGAAGAATACGATGAAAACGAACAAAAACTGACTCAAGATCATTACGTCATTCATTTTCTCCCGGGGCAACATAAAAACCGCGCCAAAGGAGGCACGCTCCGCTTAGGCTCTTACCCCTGTCGCCTCACTCCCGGCACTCAAACCGCAAAATTATATGGCAATGCAACCCTGGTCAATGAACGCCATCGCCACCGCTTTGAATTCAACAACGCGTTCCGGGAACCTCTTGAAAAAAATGGACTGATCGTGTCCGGAGTTTACGAAAAAGACAACCTCGTGGAAATCGTAGAACTCAAAAATCATCCCTTTATGATCGGGTGCCAATTCCATCCGGAATTTTTATCACGCCCCAACAAACCACATCCGTTATTTAAAGGGTTTATCGAGGCCGCCATTAAATAGCATCAATTTACAACTCACCCAATGGCGATCAAAATCGTACTAATGCAAGGAAGCAAGCCATTTATACTCCGAGCCGTACAAAATTCTGTACGGTGAGGAGGGAAATGGCGTAGCTGACAAAGCAGTAGACGATTTTCAGCGCCATTAAATAGCATCAATGCAATTCAAATACACCGCCACCAATCCCGAGGGGAAACGTTTAACCGGCATCATCAATGCCGGAGATGAAGCCACGGCCCGAACCGAATTGAACCATCTCGGTTTTTCGATTTTAGAAATCAATACCGTGGACGAAACCGCGGTGCAAATTCAAAGTGAAATGGAAAAATTCGAGTTTGAAGCCATTGATAAAAACGGGAAAAAAATCAAAGGAACCATCCCGGCAAAAACCGACCTCCTCGCCTACAAACGCTTGATGGATGAATATCACTTCAACATCCTTTTTCTGGCCCCGGCCTCTGCCACGGAACAAGAAAAACAAAACCTTCGCACCTCCGGGATCGAAGCGTTAAAAAACCAATACGACCTCCAATCGCATGAGCTCGACACGTCCGGCATCAAGGCCGAAGTCGAAACGCCTGAATTCCTTGCGCAAAAAAAAATCGTGATCGATGAAGTGGACCAAATTTTAAATCGAATCAAAACGATTCTCACCACCTTTGAAACCAAACTTTCTCCGGAAAAAAAATCAATCATCCAAGGTTATATCGATAAACTCCTGCGCATCAAAGCCAGTAACAACCTCGATTACATCCTCAACACGTGCAAAGACCTTCTCAAAAAAATCCAAGAAGAAGAAATGTTTTTGGAAACGCAAGAACACGGGCAAGAACGCCAATCCATCTTATTGGAAAGCCAAAAAATGATGATGGAACTCAATAAATCCATGGCCCCAAAATTGGGATTCATCGCCGACCTCCAAAATAAAACCGCTTTCCTCAAAAAAAAGCTCGAAGGAAGTTCATTGAATTTTCTCGTTGGCCCACTTCAATCCATTGAAAATTATTTCAAAGATCCGCCGGACCTCGCTCCGCTTAAAACCGAGTTACGCGTGGTGAAAAACAAACGGTGGGACGCTCTTCGGCTGGTGTTCAAATCACCAAAGGAAACGCGCGGGGTGGCCATCGATTCGGTTAAAAATCTTTTCGCGCAAGAAAAAATCATCAAACACAAAATCAAAGCCGTCCAAGGATTACGTCATGAAAAAAACCTGGTGATTCGCCATGAAAAACATCTCTATCTTGTGGAAGAAATCAGCGTGTTCACCGGTTGGTTGCTCTTTTTTTATCTCGGATATTATTTCTTGGGACATTATGTCATCACAAAAAACATACCCCTTCAACCCGTGCTCGGCATTCCTTTTGACCTTGGAGAATCCGTGTTGTTCAAGTATCTTTTGCCTGTTGTTTTCCTCATTCACTCAGCCGCAACGCTCAAACTTATATTTTTCATAAAAAGCCGCCTTGCCGACCCCATTCTCATTGTTCTCACGTTCTTTTTATCTTTAATGGTGGTTTTTAATTTTTGATTTATGCTCCCCATCCTCTTTGAAATCGGACCGTTCACCATTCTTTCCCTCTGGGCCGTCAGCCTTATCGGATTTATATTGGGCACTTTAATTTTCCTTAAAAAAGCCAAATACGAACGTCTCAATTTAAATCTCATCCTGGAGCACAGCCTCAGTTTATTGGTCGGGATCATACTGTTCTCGCGAATCACGTTTTTTATCACCAATTGGGGCTATTTCAGTCCACTCTCCATCGGAGGATTTTTAAAACATGTGATTTTTTTCTGGACACCGGGCTTTTCCTTTTGGGGAGGCGTGATCGGAGCCTTACTTTTTCTTTATTATCACTGTCGTCTAAATCATGAAAAACTCGGCGATTGGATCAATGCCATGATCATCCCCTTTTTCGTGGGCATCATGATCGGAAATATCGGGCAACTCATGGATGGCCAAGGCTACGGACATGAAACCATTTTGCCCTGGGGCATCTCATTTGAAAGCACCAACGTCAAATACACGGTGCCGGTTCACCCCACTCAAATATATTCTTTTCTCGCTATTTTGCTCATCCTCACCACCAAAAAATACGTTCAAAAAAAATGCCCTTTTTTAGTGGAAGAAAAAAACTGGACCCTATTCGCGGTCAACGCCTATGCACTGTCTCGTTTCATCATTGAATTTTTCCGAGGGGACGACACCTTGCAATTCGGCCCCGTACGCATCGGGTATATCACTTCCTTTGTTTTATTTGTCGTCACCGCGCATTTCCTGTATAAAAAAGTCAAAAATCCTTTACCCTCTAACGATTCCAATTTATGAATCTCGGCAAACTTTTCAGTCTTTCTTATCTTTTTGATCGCTTTCCCGGATCGTCGTTTCGTTACATGATCCCGTGCCTTGTATTATTTCTCGTGTTGATTGTCGGATCTTTTTATCTGGAATCCTGGATTCGCCGTCACCCGCTTCGCTCCAGCCTCAAACTCACGTTGCCACACGTGGGAGGCCACTTGCGCGCCTTCGGAATCGTGGGTTTTGTGTTGTTGTGGATTCGTTATGAAAACCTCCCCTTCATCAGCATGCGATTTTTATTGGTCCTCTTCTTTTTAAGCTTTTTGGCGTATGTGGGACGATGCATCTACCGTTTCAACGTCGTTTTGCCAAAAATCATTGAAGAAAACAAACGCCTCAACAAATTGAAGAGCTATTTGCCAAAAAAGAAAAGATAACCATGATGAATAGAATATATATAAGTCAACTTATTATTAGTCCAGAGGCTGAAGCTGCTCTGTCTCAACCAACCGGTGTGCATCGATTTATTTCACTTTTAGGTCTTGTTGGTCTATTTATTTTGCTCCTTGTTGTACTTTTTTGTGTATATAAAATATATATTTTTTTAAAAGAGAAAAAATCGATCAATCATCGCGAAAACATTTTCCGGATTATTGGAATCATAATGTATTTCATATTATCATTTTTCTTTATTTTTGATTTTACGAGACTTTACGATTCTCGTCCAAAATTATACGGAATTCCACTGTTATGGATTTCCGTTTTTTTTATGATCGCTTTTCGAAAAACCAATAAACGTAAATTATTTTATGCCGTATCGATTTTGCTTATACTTACGGCCCCATTTCTTATTTACGTAATGCTTCCTCCCGATGTTGTAGACTGGCAATTTCTTAATAACATACAAATAAATATCCCTTTCTTTAAAGAAGAGTGTATGGGTTTGGTTTCGGTGTCGAGCCAGGACTATGGATGTTTTTGTCACGCATTCAATAGCTCTTTTAAGGTTAGTGTTTTTTAAAACAACCCAAAAATGGATCCCATTCAATTCATTGGATATTTATCAGGATTCATAATCTCCGTAGCCTTAACTCCACAAGTTTTCCAAGCGTGGAAAACAAAATCCACGAAAGATATTTCGTTACCGTGGACGCTCAGCTTATTAGTGGGCCTTTTGCTCTATTTTATCTATGGAGTTGGAATCAAAGAAATGCCCATCATCGTCATGAATGGACTTGAAACAAGCCTTGTCTTAGCGCTGATTGTTGCGAAATTGATTTACAAATAAATTATTTCAAACTCACAATCTCGTACGTTACCTTGCCTCCCGGAGTACGCGCTTCGACTTCATCTCCGACTTTGTGATCCAACACCGCAGCGCCGATCGGAGATTCATTGGAAATGCGTTGATTGAGCGGATCCGCTTCCGTGGAACCCACAATCGTGAATTCTTCTCGTTCGCCTTCGCGAGGTTTGATACGTTTAATGCCAACCACACTCCCCAATTCCACCACTTTCCCATGTTTATGAGTGATGATCTTGGCATGTTTAATTTTTTCTTCCAATTCCAAAATGCGGCCCTCCACAAACGCCTGTTCATTTTTGGCTTCTTCGTACTCGGAATTCTCGGAAAGATCCCCGTAACTGATGGCTTCTTGCAAACGACCCGCCACTTCTCGGCGACGCACATCTCTCAACTCATCCAATTCATCTTGAATCTGTTTCAAACCGTCTTTGGTCACAAACGTGGCCTTGTCATCATCGGTTTGAAGCGGCGGAGGAAGCGGAACGGCCGGGCCCGCGCTTTTTGTAATCACTTTAGGATCAACTGCGGTTTTTTTTGTGGAAGTCATTGAAGAAAAATTAAAGGATTAAATTAAAGACGAATTTTAATACTGGTCGGATGTTCTTTGAGTTTTTGTAAAACCTTGGCCTCAATCTGACGAATACGTTCGCGAGTGACTCCGAATTCCTGTCCCACTTCTTCCAACGTATGCCCGATCCCATCTTTCAAACCAAAACGCATTTCAATGATCTTCCTTTCACGAGGCGAGAGATATTGAAGCATCACACGTATATTTTCCTTGATGATGTTGCGATTGGTAAGATCCGCAGGAGACAACGAATCGCTGTCTTCGATAAAATCCCCGAGCTTGCTGTCTTCCTCGGAACCCACCGGAGCCTCTAAGGACACAATATCCTGAGAAATCTTAAGAATATGACGCACTTTCTTGATGTCCATGGCCATTTCAACCGCCAACTCTTCCACCAACGGTTCACGACCCAACTCTTGAACCAAACGACGTTGCGTATGCGTGAGTTTGTTGATGGTTTCCACCATGTGCACCGGGATGCGAATGGTGCGCGCCTGATCCGCAATGGCGCGAGTGATGGCCTGACGAATCCACCACGTCGCATACGTGGAAAATTTAAACCCGCGATCCGGATCAAATTTCTCTACCGCGCGGAACAAACCAATATTTCCTTCTTGAATCAAATCGAGGAACGACAACCCTCGACCAATGTATTTTTTCGCAATGCTCACCACTAAGCGCAAATTGGCTTCCGCCAACTGTTTTTTGGCAGATTGATCCCCGCGCTTGATGCGACGAGCCAAATCCGCCTCTTCCTTGGCATTCAACAAATCCACTTTCCCGATTTCACACAAATACATGCGGATCGAATCATTGGCAATTTCGGAAAGTTCCACTTCTTTGCGCGCTTTTTTATCCACTTCCTCGGAAGTCAACGCTTCCTCCTTTTCCAATTCTTCATCCCCCACGTCTCCCTCTTTTTCTTCCTTTTCTGTTCCCGCTTTTTCTTTTTTCCCCTTCTTCCCTTTCCCTTTTTCCGGCTTCACTTCTTCTTCCTTTGTTTTATCCCAAATAAGATGATCTTTCACATCCAAAACATCCACCCCCAAATCCAGAAATAACGTGTAAACCTCATCGAGAAGCAACACATCTTCTTCAATATTCGGAATCGCTTGCAACAATTCCTGTTGCGTAACAAAACCGCGCTCGCGACCTTTTTCCACCAATTTACGAACTTCGGGCGGATATTTGGCGAGCTTTTCGTCCGTAAAATGCGAGATGAATTTTCGAGTTCGAGCCATAAGGTCTTAGGATTGATACAAGCAAGAGTACTTTTGAAACAATTCCCGTTCACGGTCAACATCTTTTTCGTCCTGCGCCACGCGAATTTCGTGCATAAGTCGCACAGCTTCATTTTCTTTGCGGGCGAGAAGCGTTTGCTTGGCAGCCTTCCGAATTTCCTCGGCAAGAAGGTCATCCGATAGCTCTGCGTTCCTCATTTCAGCAAAAATCATCATGGCCTCAAAATACCTCTTTTCCTCTTCGTCCAACGCCCCAAGAACCAAAACGGCATCGTTAAAAGCGGCGCTATTATAAAGATCAGCCACCCGTTTGTAAATCTTTTTAGTACGTTCGTCAAACACCTCATCCGGGAGCGAAACCGCCTCAACCGTCACTTTAGTAGGAAACCGCAGTAACAAGCCCAAAAGATACTCGGCTTGGCTGAAAGTGGCTTTGGCCGGAATTCCGGAGGCTTTGGTCTTGGACGTTTCTCGTGCCGGAGACTTTTCATAAGACGGCATTTTTTTCACCCGATTGAACTCATCATAAATAAATTGGGGGTCGGTCTGAAGCAAAAACCCCAATTCACGAATAAAATGATCCTGTTCCAATGACGACGCATGTTTGAGCAACGGCAAAAAGAACGCACACGCCTGTTTTTTGCCTTCAATGTCTTGAATCGGGAATCGTTTCCCCGCTTCCTTGAGATAATAATCGAGATAATTCGGGGCCGTTTGAATCGCTTGTTTCCAGAGTTCGGGATCTTTTTTAATACACTCATCCGGATCTTTTCCATCCGGTACGCGAATCACACGCATGTTCAAATTAAATGTTTGGCCCAACAAAACCGCGCGCATGAGCGCCTCCTCCCCTGCTCGATCCGTATCAAACGACAACGCCACATTCTTAGTCAAGCGCGTGAGCACCTTAAATTGCTCGGGGGTGAACGCGGTCCCTGAACTCGCCACCACATTGGTGATGCCGGCCTGATGGGACGCGATAAGATCCATATAGCCTTCCACCACAATCACAAGGTCGTCCTTTCGAATCGCGGCTTTTGCCTTATGGTAGCCATAAATCGTATCACCTTTATGATAAATCACCGATTCCGGCGAATTGAGATACTTGGGTTCGTCATCCGGCTTAAGCGCCCGGCCACCAAACCCCACAATCCGTCCCTGATTGTCCCAAATCGGAAACATGAGTCTTCCGCGGAATCGATCGTGAGTTTTTTCGCCATTCGTATCTTTGGAAATGAGCAAACCGAGCTCAAGGAGATCTTGTTTGGAATGATTTTTTTGGAAAAGTGCGGCTGACGTGGCCTCAAAGGAATCCGGCGACAATCCGATCTCAAAATCACGAATCGTCTGTGCCGTGATAGCGCGTTTCTCGAGATAATTGAGAACGTCTTTGCCCTCTTTGGTGGTCCACAAAAAATTCGAATAAAAATCACGCGCCGAATTATTGATGCCGTACAACTCAACTTTGTGGTCCTTGGAAATTTTTGGCGCCGCATTGAAATGTTCCTGATACATCGCCTTATCAATGCCCGCAATATCGGCCAAAAGATCAATCGCACCTTTAAAGTCGAGCCCTTCGATTTCCTGAATAAACGCAAACATATCCCCGCCCTTGTGACAGCCAAAACAATACGCGAGTTGACGCTCCGGGCTCACCACAAAACTGGGCGTTTTTTCCGCATGAAACGGACAGCACGCCTTGAGACTGCGGCCCGTTCGCTTGAGCGGAACATAGCGCGAAACCACATCTTCGATATTGAGGCGCGACTTGATGTCGAGCACGATGTCGGGCATGCGTAGAGGTTAAAAAAAAATTCAGGGGAGCGCACTCCGCTCCATGCGTGAGCTTAGCCTTGAATGTGTGGTTCGACAAGCAGACACGTAGTGAGCCGCAAGGCGAACGGAGGGTCTCACAGCAACGCGTTTTGATTGGCAGTTAGCGCACTACTCACGTAGCGCCAGCGAAGTGAGCTCTTCTCTTCCGCATTTCAGCCAATCATGGCGATCGCATTTCCAGATACTTCTGATCCACGGCATGCGCAATCTGATGATGTTCCCGGCAAAGCGGCGCCATGTAACGAGGATCATGCGTATGCGCGAGCGCGAATCGTTGCAAGTGATGGATATTACAGGCGGATTTTCGGCACGTTGGAATGGAACACTTTTGGCCATACTCTTCCTTAAGGATGGCTTTCACACGAACAGGAATGTAGCGAGAGGCTATCTCTGGTGCATTTTGAGCAATCGTCTCTTTTTCTTGTTCAATTTTTTCTTTTCGTTGTTTTAAAAGTTCCAAAAGAATTTTATTAACGTCGTGACCTTGCGCGTGAAGACAATTGAGCGTTGCGATAACTTCGTCGGAAAGAGAAAAATGCAAAATACAGGGAAAGGGAAAGCGCATTCCGCTACGCTTCATGCGTGGCTGCGTGCCCGGTGTGTTCTGCGCGCGCAGACTTCTTGGTTCGATTTTTGGCTTATTTAAGCCATTTTGATTTTGAAGATCGCTACCACATTGAGATGCCATTCGCTCGTCTCGCGCCAGCGTTTCCAGCGCTTTTTGTGACAAAATTTTTATTTTTTCCGCCAACTCACTTTCATTCTCTACCGTCGCAATCGAAACCACGCGCGCCAACTTATTTACGCTCACACGGCCTTCCACAAGAAGATTTTTTAAAACCGGCTTATCTTCGAATCGTTTTTCCAGTCTCAGCACCACCCTCACCTGCTCGGCAGAGAGTCCCGCGAGTTTGGCCGCAAATTCAAAAATACTTGAACATCCACGTTTTTCATAAAGCCGCCGTTTATCCACTTCAGGCAAAAGGCCGATAAATTTCCTACGCCAAAACAGTGCTTGTTTGCCAAATTTGTCGCAGAGTTTAAGTAATGCTTGATCCGAAATTTTCGCAATTGAATTTTCCATAAATAACAGGTTAAATTAACGCTTAAATTTTACCAAGAATCACCTCAGGAAATCCAGGAAAAAATTCAAAATTTCTCATTTTCTATAGCGAAAAATAAAGGTTGTTTTATGGGTGAGTATGCGCTCACCTAATTACCCGGTCCCCGATCAAGTCGGAAGGATGACAAATAACACTGCGCTTCGCTCCGTGCGTGCTATACTCCCCACATGGGCCTCACCGAATTTCTTGCCGAACACATTACTCGATTCATCGAAATCGCAGGTTATACCGGCGTGACGCTCTTGATGATCCTGGAAAGCATGGTTTTCCCCGTGCCCAGCGAAGCCGTGATGCCGTTTGCCGGATTTTTAATCGCAGATGGAAAATTCACATGGCTGGGCGTGATTCTCGCCAGCACAACCGGAAGTCTAATCGGCTCAATGCTCTCGTATTGGATCGGCCTCTACGGCGGGAATCCATTTCTCAAGCGCTATGGCCGCTATTTTTTACTTAACGAGACGCATTTACACCAAACCGAACGCTTTTTTCAGCGCCACGGCGAACCCACAATTTTCATCAGCCGATTCATTCCGATTGTGAGGCATCTCATCTCCTTGCCCGCGGGATTGAGTCGCATGAAACTGTGGAAATTTTGCCTCTACACCCTGCTCGGCGCCGGCTTATGGAACACATTTTTGGCCTGGGTCGGGTTCAAGCTCATGCAAAACTGGAACACCGTCATCAAATATAGCGAAACCATCGACCTCGCGGTTTTGGCTGTGATTGTGGTGGGAGGGGGATGGGTGGTGTGGAGGCATGTAAAAAAATCAAAGTAGGCGACATTAAAAACTCTGCCCTGGCGGGATAGTTAAATTAATTTGGTTGATTTTTTGGATTGCAAGTGATGGATTTTTTGTACTTACAAAACCCTTCGATCCAAGCAAAAAGAGACTTAGGTGTATTAAAACCTTT
>Ga0265292_1001227_pt1 | contig 24119 bp, 15 predicted proteins | sample Munlanlewell296A_FD_189080 | JGI IMG/M metagenome (GOLD analysis project Ga0265292, IMG submission 189080) | Leachate microbial communities from a municipal landfill in Southern Ontario, Canada - Leachate well 296A | ecosystem: Engineered > Solid waste > Landfill > Unclassified | place: Canada... | reverse complement strand
TGTGCAAGAACTTTCTTCATGCTAAAGATATGTATTTAATGATGGTTTTTCTCAGGTTCCAGCGGTTTCACAATCGCGGAAATAGTTTTCCATCCCAACTGTTTACACGCTTCATACCTGAGATTACCGGCCAGTATATCATAAACCCCGTCTCTTGGGTTCTGGATCACCATAATAGGCTGTAACAACCCTTTTGAAGTAATACTTTCGATAAGTTTTTTTACTTCTTCCTGGTCAACACCGGTTTGTACCGTCGGACGGATATGCGAAATATCAATCTCGCGCATATACTTAAGTTCTTTATCAGAAATAACCGCTGCAGCATCCGCATCCTTCTTATCCGCGCCTGCACGGTAAGAATACACATACGGTATCGCAAGATCCACTGACGGCGCGTTCTGTATCTCCTCAAATATTTTTTTCATAATTTTGTACTGCACTTCCACACGTTCCATCACCTTGGTTTGGAACCTCAGCCGCAAGTACACGCCGTAATCATACCAGTCGGAACGTATGTAAGGCTGTTTCCCTGTCGCAGCAATAATATCCTTGGTCACCTCACTCGCAGCATCAACCAATATTTTTTCCGCAACATCCCAGTTTGAATCATACGTTATACGTATAACAACCTCATCAAGCATATACGCCGCTTCCTGTGTAACGGTATAATTAATAATCACCTGGCTGAACAGCATAGCGTTAGGAACGAGGATATAGCGCCCTACAGCTTCCTCACTACCGACAGTACCCCCCACCTGATTAAGCGTTGTATGCATGATATCAAACCCCTTGACGTCGCCAATAAGGCCGAGGCTTGGGAACTGTACGCGATCACCCGGGCGGATAGGACGCTTAAGTGAGACCAACACCCATGCAGCGAACCCGCTTACCGGCGCCTGTAGTGACCATCCTAACAACATCCCCCCGAATAATGAAAGAAACGTCCCGAACGCCGTAAGTTTCCCTAAACTATCCGCTATAGCGAGGATGCTTAACAGTATCGCCAGTAACTGATACATCTGCCCGATCATTGAACCTTCAGCCTGAGGCTTATGCTGACGTGTCATTAACCAGTAGGTAGCTATTCTTAAGATATCGGCAATCAAAAATATTACCGCAATGATACCTATAAGTTTAAACATTGAATAATTAGTGCTGATTACAGGTTTACCATTGAAATAATTATTCAAAAAGTACGCTATCGCTGCAAGTATTGACCACAATACCAACCCAAAAAATATTTGTTTATTCATCTTGGCATCACGATTAACCATATATTTACACACTATCCTTTCATTAAACTACCAAATTCACATTTTCTACTGCACTATTATTTTATCATTCATATTCAATAAGTCAATAATGTTAACAACCTTTCTTACACAGATTATATGAAGCATCCACTTTGTTTTTTATAAATATAGGAAAAACCATAATTTGTGTATATAATTATACGATAACGCAGTTAAGTTCACCGAAAAAGACAGTATTTCAATATCATCAGCTTATGATAAAGACAAAATATTTGCAGGTTAGCGGACAGGAGAAATGAAATAATATGTCAATAAAGATACTAATTATTGATGATGAACCGAATATTCTTAAAGTTGCAACAATCAGGCTATCAAAAGCCGGGTACGAGGTTATCACTGCCAACGATGGCGTAAAAGGGTTGGAACTCGCAAGTACAGCACATCCGAACCTGATCCTACTTGACCTCAACTTACCGGAGTTAAGCGGTGCGGAGGTCTGCAGATTACTCAAAAACAACAATGAATTAAAACATATACCTGTTATAGTATTAAGCGCATCCGCGGAAGATATCAAAGATAAAGCGTTGAATATCGGCGCTGATGATTTTGTTATTAAACCCTATAGCCCTGCTGAATTACTGACTAAAATAGGACAATTACTAACCAGAGATACCCATGGTGATACACCAAACAACAAAGATATTGAAACAGTGATCAATAACACTGATGCTCAGGTTAAAGAATTAATTCCCTTTTTTATCCAAGAAAAAAACAAAGACCTTGAACTCCTGAAACAATCCCTGGAAACCGGCGATTATGCCACTATTCAGCGGATTGGCCATAATTTACGTGGCAGCGGCACAATGTTCGGAATCGAACAAATTTCGCAACTCGGCATTAAACTTGAATCTGCAGGGAAAGACAAAAATCCCAGAATCATCAAACCTTTAGTTGAACAACTATCAGTGATTATAGTAAAGATAGAAACTCTACTTTTGAAAAGGTAGTGCCTGTTTAATCATTTACCGGGTACACAGCGGTTTCACTTAACCCCATCCTGTTACAATTTTTTCCCCGTACCTGGGAATAGCACCCGTTTTTGAAGCTACATACGCCCCGATTTTATTAGCAAATACTGCGGATTCAAAAGGATCATACCCGCGGCAATATTTTGATAAAAACCCTGCACTGAAAGCATCACCAGCCCCAACCGCGTCTTTAACCCTGGTTTTTATACCCGGTATCTCACAATACACATTTTTGTAACCGACAGCGCACCCGTCTTCGCCTTTTGTTATACAAACAACTTTCACAGCATAATCATTCATTATTTTTAAAGCAAACTCCTTATTACTAAAACTTTTTTTATAAAGCAGGGCTGATAACACTTTAGTTTCTACGTCATTTAGTTTCATAATGTTTGCATAATGTAATGAATCTATAACCGTTTGTTTTGAATAACACTTTTTCCGGAGATTAACGTCGTAGAAAACATGTTTACTATTTACAATCCTTAATAATTTATACAATGTACCCTGGCTGACTTCCGCACGCTGTGCAAGCGTACCGAAACAAAAAACATCAAATGCAACAGACTCAATTTTTCTTACTAGTTCAGGCTTGAGCTCAATAAAATCATAAGCAACATTGGTATTGATAGTATACTCCGGCTGCCCACTAGAAGATAAGTACACATCTACAGTTCCGGTAGGATGACTGGTATCAACCTGTATCAGTGACGAATTAACTTTTAACCGTTTTACCGCTGATAAAACACTTTTACCTCTTTTGTCATTACCCACCCGGGAGATAATATATGACTCGCTCCCCAACTTTGAAAGATGCGCTGAGAGGTTAAACGGGGCACCGCCTAAATACGCCCGTCCTTTAATAACATCCCATAAAACTTCACCAAAACCAAGTGATTTCATAGCATTACTTTATCAACTAAGTCTGATAGAATACAAATCAGCGTCTTTCATGACGATCCGCAGACGGACAGGCTTTCCTGCGAGTACTGCGACAGATGAGCCGGATTTCCAGGTGTATACACACTCGATATCGTCGCCATAAAGTTCTGTAGCATCATCCAGCGTATAGTTTGGAATCGCGTTACCGTTTTCATCCTGTAACTCAATTTTAATATATCCCACAGCCGATGTCGCATAGTTTATCACCAACTTATCACCGGTAAACTTCAGCGGTTTTGTCACTAACTCCCCGCCTGCATGTGGTGCGTTGACAGACACAAACCCGTCAGCCCGCACAGTTGTACGGACAAGACAATTCGTTGCATGACGATAATGCTGGGTATAAAACACCGACACCTCATCCGGCTGAAGTTGCAACACCCCGAATGCTGCCATATTATTACGGTCGGTCCAGTTGGAACGATCCCGGCCAGGACGGAAGAACGCTTCCATAAACCCGCGGTCGAACCTCACCCCGTCACGGCTGGACATAAACACCCCGTCGGACACACCTACGACCTTATGTTCCGTGACATACTTTCTTGTTGAATGAAACCGTTTCGGGAACGCAAGCAGTATATGCGGCGCCCGCGGATACGGCGTTATAGCGTTGGTATAAAACTGTTCTTTTTCAGTATCACCGTAGTCCAGCATTACAGGATCTGACCAGTTAAGAAAATCAGAAGACATTGACCTTACGATATACCTAAACCCATCAATATTCACGCGGTAATAACAAACATAACATCCCCGTGTGGAATCGTAGAACGCAACATTTTGGGAATCAAACCCGCCACATTTTTTATCTGGTATAAATCCAAGTTTTTCAAGCCTTAATAGCACAACGGGTTCAGGCCATATTCTTTCCCAATTCAACCCGTCAGAAGAACAGTACGCGTACAACCCCCGACCCCCGGCAACTGCTTTATACCGTTGCCCGTCTTTAACCACAGGATTTGTATCGATAAACGGCACAAAATTTGTTGACGGTTGGCCCATATACACAATATTATTATTCTTACTTCCTTCAAACTCAAACAGCCCGAGGTTAGGTTTGACCCAGTGAATCCCATCTTTACTCTCAGCATAACATGTTACTTCAATTGACCTTTGCCGGTCCGGTACGCCCTGATAAAACTTTGCATACGTCGTTCCTTCCAACGCCTTGATATCTAACGGCCCGCCACGGTAGTACATACGGTATACCCCTGCGGGTTTATCCTCGAAAATAGTTACATAGGTACTATGCGGCCCGTCCCATGGCGAGTTAAACTCAACAACTTTTTCTTTAACCACAGGCGTATGCAACTTCAACGCCGTACCGTTATGGTTTTCTACAATAAAATTATCAATGAACAGTTCCAACCTATTCCCTAATTCAATAACATTGTTATCCATTTTTTTTGTCCTTACTCATAAAATATTTTGTTAATAATATCCAAACGGTTACTATACAACCCCTACCCCTGCTGGGGTGGTTGTACGGGTATATGATCGGTAACAGGGATAAACATAAAGAAACTCGTCCCCTGACCGACAACAGATTTTACTTCAAGTTTTCCTTTATGCCGGTCAGTCACCCGCTGCACAACAGCAAGGCCTAAACCCGTACCTTTGCTCTTAGTAGTAAAAAACGGCTGAAATATTTTTTCAAGAATATCCGGAGGTATACCGCTGCCGGTATCCGTAACTTCCAACCTAATCGCCGCGGGTTTATCCGTAAACGTCTTCAGGTACGCTTTGTCAGTGACAACCATAGTTGATGTTGTAACAGTCCCGCCGTTCTCCATTGCCTGTATACCATTACCAATGAGGTTGAGTAACACCTGCCGCATTTCATCACGGTCAATCATCGTCATGGAGAGATTAGGGTCAAGATTTTGTACGAGTTTTACATTAGCCGGGACCGGTAACACAAGCGCGATCTCATCAAATATTTCATTAGCGTTCATATATACCGCTTTTAACTCACGGGTCCGCGAAAATCCCAGGAGATCATTAATAATTTTATTTGAATTCTCAATTTCTTTCTCAATAATACCGATATGCTTAACAACCTTTTCATCCATCTGCCCTTCAAGCTTCACGAGTTTAGTTTTAATATAATATGCTGAATTATTAATAATACTCAATGGATTACGTATTTCATGCCCGATAATATTAGCCATCTGCCCGACAGCTGCGAGGCGTTCACGTTTAACCAACTCCTCCTGTGCTTCCCTCAACTGCTTAGTTCGTTCATCCACCAGATGTTCAAGGTTCTTATTAAGATGATCAAGGTCTTTATTAAGATGTTCCAGCTCTTTCTTAGCGTTCTGTAACTGCCCCGTCCTGTCTTTCAACGACTTCGCCATCTGAGTAAACGTATCCGCAAGCTCACTGATTTCATCATTAGTATTAACGGACACAAGAACGTTGAAGTCACCTTTCTTAAGTTTCTCACTTTCTTTTTGCAGTAACTTTATAGGATCCACAAGGTATCTTGTAAAAATAAAACCCAGTACTACGGTTATAATCATAACAATCAGCATGTATATATTAATCCTGGTTTCCATCTTATTAGCTGTAGCATACGCTTCACTTATTGGCTGTTGCACCACCACCCACCAGGGTAACCCCGCAAATTCACTTTTCACTTCAGCATAACTCCCTAACAACCTCTTCCTGGTTTTAGGATCAACAAATTCACCGCCCTCATTTTTTCTTCCGCTTGCATCCATCCCCTCACCGAGCAGCTGGAACACATTTTTTTGTTGCGGCTTGTTCTTATCAAGAATAAGTTTCACAATAGGCGACTGCCGGAAATCATCCTTACGTGACACAAAATCCTGTGTATCAGCGATATCGCTTCGGGCAATCAACGCGCCGTTCTCATCTATAAGATACGCAAATCCCTGTTTCCCGATCTTAATATCCTTAAACACCTGTAACCCCAGGCTTATAAGGTTAACTTCCGTAAAAATCATCCCTTTATTATCAGGATAATCCCCGATAGTAACAGCAATAGCTACTACGGGATACCCTTCCGCCGTGAACCTTACCTTACTTATATACTCACCTTTTTCCTCAACTTCCCTTATAATCTGCCTGTATTCACGGGTAATATTCTCTCCCCCGCCGCGTGTAAATCTTGAGAGCTCCCTCCCGTCCTTTGATACAGTAACTATTTCCATAAATAACGGGTATGACTCCGCAAGGCCGTAATACATCTGCTTATGCAATCCCGGCGACATTGACATAAACGCATCAGAACCCTGGATAACGAACAACATATTTTTTATATTGGCGATATACTCAAGAACATTCCCGCTTGCGCGCTGCGCAATACCGTTTTGTAACGCCAAACTGTCCTGCTTCATCGATTTTTTTGATACACTTACCAACTGTAACCGTGTAAACAACAACGGTACCAACGCAAGCGCCAAGAAAAATCCCAACATTTTGTACAACAACCGCCCGCGGGTGTTCATTAATTAATCTCCTCCACAAAAAAATTTATTATTCAACAAAAACTATCTCAACACGCCTATTTCTTGCCTGCCCGTCCGCGGTACGGCTATCCCCGTCAACATTCTTCGCACCGCGCGATTCCACCTTAATTCTTTCAGCCTTAATCCCGCGCTGGGCCAACATCTGCTGGACAACATCCGCGCGTTGACGCGCAAGATCGTCTACATTAGATTCATTAGGGTCGCAGTACCCGATCACCACAACTTTTTGACGGGGATACGTTGTGAGTGTCCGCACTACGCGTTCCATCACGCGGTTCGAACTAGGAACAATTTCGATACTCCCCGCGGGGAACAGAACTTTATGTTTCAACCCTTCATTTGTATCGCTCTTAAACACCGCTGGAGGAACACTAACGGCAGGCTTAACGTTTTCCCTTACACTTCTTTGTTCTGTAACTTCTTTTACGGGTTCCTTTTTTTCTTCGCGCACCACAGCAACCTGTGAAACAACAACACCTTCGCCTTTTACCTCGAATTGTGTTTCCCTGACGATACCATTTCCCGCGGAATCAATAGCCTTAACCTGCACCCTATACTTCCCGTTGTCAACAAACCTATTATAATGCTGATCCTTGCCATCCCACTCAATAACCTTTTTTGCATCCTCTTTACCGTCATACCACTTGACAACCGACCTCCCGGAGTCCAAAATTGATACTTCCCATGTATCTACTTTCACATTATCCGCGATATCAATACTAATTGCGAGCTTGTTTTTACTCCTGGCATTAAGTTCTAGTATAGCCGGGAAAACTGACACCTGGATAAACGGTTTTGTATAATCCACGAACACCGTACCTTTATCATTATAAACATCATCCTGTAACCCTATAATATTAAAGTTGTACTGGTAATCACCTTCCGCGACATAGACATTATCTTCATTCTTCCCATCCCACTGAATTTCAGTTACCAGTTTTTCCTCACCTTCCAACACCCTGACAATCTCACCTTTTTTTGATTTCACAACAAGCTTCCATGCACTGACTTTCGCGCCGTCAGTAAAAATTGAAAATTTATCATTAACCCCGTCATTATTCGGAGATATTTGCTTAGTTGAGAAAAATGGATTACCAATTTGATAAATCCCCAACTGTCCCGGGATAAAGTTTAGATTAAGAAAATAACTATTTGCGTGCCCTGCCTCAACCGTAAGACGGTATTTCCATCCGAGATCAATCCCGACATTCCCAATCCTAACCCCCACGCCGGTAGAGAACGCGTCATTCCTTTCTTCAGGATCAAATTTATACCCCAACCTCCAACTAAATAAAGTCCCGATACTATACTCCGCGCCGAACTGATGGAATACAACGTGGTCCACTAAATCCATTTCGTACCCCAACATTAAATCCTTGCCAACGAACAACGCGCATCCCGCCTTAGTATTAACCGGCACAGATTCTTTACTCCCGGTATTCCATTCCATCTTACCCAAAATATTTTGTATTGATAAACCTAAATTAAGTTTAGACTTAATAGCCGGCATCATTGACTTAGTAATCACACCAATATCAAAACCGGTAACCCGCGCGTTATACCCCGCTACGGGATTATACTGTCCGTACTTAACATTGATTCCGGCAAACAAGTTCGGGGATATTGACAAAGAATAATTATTTATCACCAACTGCTCATAATCAGCTACTACTCCCGCAGAATTACGGACATATGCGATACCAAACGTACTATTCAACCTTAACGGCACCTGAACATTGATACCGGTTTGAATCTTATCAGTCACCCATTTATCCGTCAGCCCAATAACATTCGTCAACCCCTGAATATTAAATAAGTAAAGATCCGCTAAACCCGCAGGATTATAAAATACCGCTCCGGCGTTATTACTCACCGCGCAATATGAACCATTCATCGCAGCTGACCGTGCGGTATCAAAACTATAATCAAACGCACGCACTTTCCCTGCCGATAACAATAAAACTATCAATTCCATGGTGATAAACACGCGGAACCCGCAATACTTAAGTTTTATTTTATTATTAATCCTCAAAACCTTAACCCCAAACTTATCCTATGAACTTCCCCTAACCAACCGTACGGCACATACGCGTAGTTAAACAACACTCTCCCCGCAAACACTGCACCTGTTCCAAGTGTTAACCCGGTTATGGAAGACTGCACATCATTACCCCCAAGTTTATACTGATACCCCACCCGTAGAGACATTGTGTTACGGAAAACGTACTCAAACCCAAGCCCAAACAACGGCATATTATCTGAAGCAAGCACAGCTTCGCTTACAGTAACCAACTTACCGTACCCGACATCCTTCTTAATATACGTATACCCCACCCTCAATTCCGCAGGAGTAAATTTTACACCGGATACTGTATATCCCATTATCCCGAGATTCCGCAATGCTGCGCTCCAAAAATGGCAATTATCACTTGTCTGTAACAACCCTTCGATATCAACACCCATCCCCGGTGCAAAACTTGTATCCACCATTTCATGTAAATACTTTACATTTATCCCAACCGCAACATTCTTCAACAAATACTTTGACCAGGTAACTGCCGCAACAACGCTGCTGGCATCAAACTTACCTATAGTATTCCCCTGTGCGTCAGCACGTTCAATCTCGCCGGATATAAGGCACACATTATGAAACGCTATACGCCCAAGTTCCCCTAACCCAACCGCCGCAGCAACATAACTATACTTCATCCCGGCAAGCCAGTCGGTATACGAAAATTCTGATAGTACCCTATACGGCTTTTTATACTCAACAGAATTATCAAACCATGCAAGACCGGCAGGATGCGAATATGACGACGCCATACTCTGGGATACAATCCCAAAAACTTTTCCCATCCCCATTCCCCGGGTATCAACCTCAAGTTTTAATACACTCCCTGCTGTTGTCCCTGTATTAGCCGCAGGTATCCCGATAACCTGTGAAGCACTGGCTGACAATAATAAAAATAAAATACCTATTACCTGCGATTTCTTCATAAACCTTTCCTTACTCAACAACTCCTAACCGTTTCAACACAGCCCCCTGTTGTTTACCATCTGCTGATGTCTCTAACACTTCAATGATATACATACCGGGACACACAACCTGGCTATACTCATTTTTCCCATCCCATACAGCGTAACCAAGCAATGAAAAAATATTTTCCGGTTTTACCCGGCACACAAGCTCACCGCTTACTGAATAAATACTTACTTCAATTTTTGTATTAACAGGCAAGAAAAACAGCTTCACCGGTATCCCGGAACTGATACTCCACGGATTCGGGCCAACCCTAAGTTGTTGCAGGTTAGAAGTAACACTATAGGTCACCAGTAAAACATAACTCCGTGAAACCATCACACCGTCATTCTCAAGAACAAGCTCATACCTTCCTGACGGTAATAACACACCATCCATATTTTTACCATCCCACTCATAAAACTTAGAATTCCTGACTACACTTTTTACCAGAACACTTGAATATTCGGTATCCAACTTAATTTTAGCGACATACTCTTTCCCCGGATCCAATTCTTTTGGAAATACAAATGTTTTAGTGATCCCCGCAGTTACATCACCCGGAATCAGAAGCTGTTCATTAATCCTATCATCATCCTTGTTAGCGGGACTCGTTTTATCAACCAAGACCTCTCTCCCGTCACTCACCCCTCCGCCGTCGGTATCCACTTTCCATGGATCAACACTATTTTTGTATTCTTCCAAATTAATTAACCCGTCACTATCACTATCCACCCCTGCATCAGAAGAATCCAGCGCGTTAAACCCTTTCTCCGCCTCCCATATATTTGGCATGCCATCTCCATCAAGATCTGCCACATACGTGATTAAAACACTCTCCGCAATTGAACTACTATTATTGGAAATAACTATTTTGTCATACACAGCATCCGCATTCACGTCGATAAGAATATCCGGGTATCCATCTTTATTAACATCGATAATCCCCGCTTGTGTATAAATATCAGTATCCGGATTCCAATATACCCACGCCTGCGCGTTATTATAATTTATTAAATGCTCAAATCTTCCATCACCGTCATAATTTGAGGAGGAAGAAACAGATACTATATTCCCGCCGGGATCTTCAAATCTATTAAACCCAAACTCCCCGAAGTACGCGATTTCCAAAACCCCATCTTTATCTACATCACGTTTTCTTTCAGAATTTTCAATTACAAACCTTCCAACAGTCATCGGTGAATTATTAGTCTCCACCAAATCACCATTCCGCGCTTTCAGATAATAAACCATTTCATCGCCTACACTCATACCTTTATGATAGTTTTGACTATTACTCCCCCACACCTCGCGTGTCTTCCATACAGGCGCACCGCCTGCTGTCCCGTCTCCCTGCAGATAAAACAAGTTCACTCCGGTCGCCACAAAAACTGCATATTCTGTACTCCCGGGATTACCGTCGGAAGTAGAGAAAAGTATTTCATAATAGTATTTCAGGGTAATACTATCTCTCCCATATCCCACCCCGGGCTTTGACGGAGGTAATGCAGTGGTATATTTACCAATGAAACCCCCGAATTCCGTTTCCACAGGAGAAGACGGGTCATCGTTAATTGATTTTAACCGCACAATATAATACACATTCGGGCTGAGTCCTTTAATATCAAACCCAACAGCCTCACCCCAACCCGTCCTTGTATTCCATACTGCCGTTGAAGCAAAAACACCTGAGGAACTTATATACTGATAATATGTCCAGCCGGTAGAAGATATTGCGATTGCGTACTTAGTGAAAGTTGAATTATACACATCATTTATAACAAGCTTCAAAGTATCCGGACTAACTGTGGACACCACACCTCCTACTACCGTTGCGTGTGTATACTTTGAACTTGCAACCCCGGGACTTGTTTCTACAGGCACAGCCCAGTTATTCCTGGCTTTAACTCTTGCGTAATACTGTGTATTAGGTTTTAATCCGGTAACCGTAAACCCCTCGCCGGTATTCCAATCGGCTAATGCCTGCCAGTACGGCACAGACCCGATACCCCCCGCGGAGGTGATATAGTAAGAAGTATTACTATCACTACTTACAACAACAGCGTACTGGGTATACCCGGGATTAAGATCAGTACCCAAACTAACCCTGACTGCTGTACTACTCACGGATACAATAACAGGCACTGAAGGCACACTTGCTAAAGTCATCGTTGTACTTAATACACCCCACGAAGTTTCATACCCCGCAAAACTCCGCGCTTTAATATAAGCATAATAACTGGTATTAGGCGCCAACCCTGTAAAATTATAACTTGTATTTCTAATCCATCCTGACGTTTTAATCGTATTTACAAAATACCCGGTGCTTGATAACTCAACCGTATAATCGGTTAGTGAAGAATTCCCGTTATGCCCCCATACAATGGTTAACGAATTATCTGTAATCCCTGTAATACCGGCTCCAGCAGGAACAACAGCCCGGGTAATACCCGTAACTGCACTTGACGGCGCAGACACACCCGAACAATTCAATACTGACAACCGGTACCAGAACGTAGTATTCGGTGTTAAAGAATTGTCACAATAGAACGTAACAGATTTTTCCAGTTTTGCAATAAAGAAAAATTCCGTATTATTACTGCTGCGTTCCAGCTGATAAGCATCGCCATTAATTACGGGAGATTGCCAGGAAACATTAACTTTTGTACTCACACCCTCCCCTGCATCACTTGTCACTAACCCGGATGGTGCCGATGATATTGCCGGAACTTTAATTATTCCCCTTTTCCCTGAAATCCCGCCAACGACAATATCCACAAAATAATATCCATAAGTTAAACTCGAAGGCAATGTGTAAGTAATCCCGGTATTCGACCAGCTTGCAGGAATATGGTTCGTACATATTCCGCTATCCATACCCACGAAGTTTAGTACAGGAATATTTGCAGCGGACTGCATATGCCCGTACCCTCCGGAACTGCATTCATATGCAGGATTAAATCCCGTACCGTTGATGGTATAAGAAGTTCCTGTAGACTGATATACCGAAGAAAACGAGGTGACCACATCTTTTCTCGCAGTTGAAGTAACGGTGCTGATATATAACAATTCGGTTGAACTTAAAGCCGTACCGGCTGAATTCACACCACCTGCAATCAGTATTGACTTATCCGGCATAACCATGGCGGTATGCCCGTACCGCGCAGTCACTAACCGTGTACCTATCTCCACCCAAGAATCTATACCAACAGAATACGCAAATATTTTATCCTCCGCAGTACTACCGTTATACCCGCCGATACACAATATTTTGTCATCAAGTGAAACAAGTGTATGATTGACTAAAGTTACCGGTAAACTCGCAGCAGTTGACCATGTATCCGCTATAGGGCTATAAAGTTCACACGATTTTAACGAACTATAATTTGATCCGCCTACAACCAACAACCTTCCATCTCTCAATACTACACTTTTGTGATTATACCTGGCTTCCGCCATCTGTGCTTTTGAAGTCCAACTTTTTTGCTGATAATCATAAGACTCACAGTACGGCAACACTTCTGTCCCGCTGTAACCTCCGCAGACAATAACTTTACCATCCACAAGTAAATTAGCGGTATGCCCATACCGCAGATATGTCATATCACCCGTTGCAGTCCAGGATTCCCAAACAGTAGAATATACTTCCGATTTCTTAGTTGCAGCACTGCTGTTATTTATACCTCCTGAAACCATTACCTCACCGTTTGGCAACAATGTCTGTGTATACAAACTTCTCTCGTCCAACAAATCACCTGTACTAATCCACTTCCCTTCTGTAATATCGAACAACTCGCATTCCTTCCTTCTACCAGTACCCGTATACCCGCCGGTTGCAAGTACGCGCCCATCCAAAAGTAATGTTGTAACAAACTCATCCCGCGCGTTTATCATAGGATATGCAGTCTGACTCACCGTATTATTATCACTATCATACGTTTCACAGGTATTATATATCGTCGATGTATTAACACCTCCCGCCAATAACATTTTTCCTGAAGGCAATAAACAAGCAGAAACATGTGTACGCGCTATCTGCAACTCCGGGCCAGGAATACATACAGCAATACGAGGATCAAATACTTCACAATTTGAAATTGCACTGGAAGTAGACGACTTCCCTCCAACAACCAACACCTGACCGGTAGGAAGCAGTGTGCTTGTATGATAATACCGCGCGGTTAACATAGACTCCTGTTCTACCCACTCATGTGTAACCGAATTATATACCTGGCAAGCACTTGACGCAACTGAACTAAACCCTCCGATTGTCAAAACCTTATCGTTTGGCAGCAATACCGTGGTATGATAACACAGCGCAAGTTTCATAGCATTTTCAGAAGCCCATACTTCACCTGTAACACTAAACCGTTCCGTTGATGACAGTATACCGGAAGCACCAGTCCCGCCGGTAAGCAACACATCATTCCCGGGCAGTAATGTCATATTATGATAATTCCGTCCACTGCTGATATTGCCAACAACACGCCATAGATCGGATGAAGCCACATACAACTCAGAAGTATTATTATATCCGGTAGCATATCCTCCGGTAATCAACACATTCCCGTCAGAAAGCGAAACCGCGGAATGCGAGTACCTGGAATTAGCAATATTCCTCCCGGGCTGCCAATTATTACTGGAATAATCATAAACCTCACACGTATTTGTTGCGCCGCTAGAAGTTTTCCCGGCAATAACCATTAACTTCCCGGTTTTAAGAAGTACAGCGCAATGATACGACCGTCCTTTCACCAACCCGTTAGTAGATGTCCACTCATTAGTCTTCGGATCGTAGAGTTCGCATGAAGACAAATAATTGCTAGAAGCATCTTCCCCTCCAACAATCAACACTTTCCCATTTGGCAACAAAGTAGCCGTATGATATTGCCGCGCAGCAACCATAGTCCCTGCGTAAGTCCATGTTTGAAGATAAACATCATAAAGTTCCGCTGATGCAATAACTGTTGTACCGTTAAACCCGCCGGTGACAAGTACTTTACCGTTAGGCAATAGCGTTGCCGTATGGTGATACCTTCCACCTTGCAATAAACCTGCAGTTGTCCGCCATTGCGCTGCGTACAATCCGGAAAACGAAAACAGCACAATCCCTGCTGCCATTAAAACTGCAAATGACTTTTTCATATAACAATATTAATAGTATTCTTATGTTACAGATTTGTTACGGAAATGTTAACAATTTATGAACAATCAGGAAAGACAGGTTTATTACCTTACACAACCCCGCACCGGCGTAATAAATTCTTTATCCGCAAAACAAGTTCAGGCGGGTTAACAGGTTTTACGAGATACTCATCCGCACCGAGATCAAGGCCGGAAACCTTATCATCCGCCTGGATAAACCTTCCGGTAAGCATCAGTATCGGTATCGCAGCAAATTCAGGGTCTTTACGTATAATCTGGCATAACTCAAGCCCTGCAATATCCGGCAGCTGGAGGTCAAGTATCAACATTGTAGGATTTTCTGCCTTCAACTTCTCAAGCCCTTCCTTCCCTGATGCCGCGGACTTCACCACAAAACCATCTAGTTCCAAAACATCAGTCAACGTATCGCGCATGTTAGGATCATCGTCGACGATAAGAATTTTTACAACCTTATTTTCAGCCATACCATATAAATCCTTTCCCCAAGAAAAACCTTATTCTGTTACGCAATACCCACGGCCATGCACAGTCCGGACAATCTTTCCCGCAGCAGTGCCAAGTTTACGCCTCAACCTGCGGATATGAACATCCACTGTCCGCGTATCACCTTCATAATCATATCCCCAGATACGGTCCAGTAAAAACTCGCGGGATAACACATAATTTTTGCGTTTCATTAAAAGATAGAGGAGATCAAACTCCTTTGGCGCAAGTTTAACATCCTTATCTTTTGCCCTAACCTGAAACTTAGCAAGGTTTAACTCAATATCCCCGCATTTAAGAATTTCTTCAATTACGCCGCGCATAGACACCCGCCGTAAAATAGCCTTTATCCTGGCTATAAGTTCAGGTATTGATACCGGAGGGTTCAGATAATCATCCGCCCCTGCATTAAGCACACTGATCATAACCTCCGGTTGCTGCGTATTCCCCAGTACAATAATCGGAATATTAGAAAGTTTAGGATCAGCCTTCATAAACGTACAGCATTGTTCCGGATTGATCATAACATCCTGCGCAAATACCGCGATATCCGGCTGGATCTCGGCAACAGTCTTTAACCCATCTTCCTGGGATACCACCCCAATAACGAGATACCCGCATGTGATTAACGCTGCCTTAATCTCCTGCGTTTCCTTAACATTTTTGTTTACTAACAACACTTGCAGTTTCATATTTAACTACTTAATTCGCCGTTGAGACGGCATCATCCTCTTTTTTCTGTACAGGTATAACAAACCAGAACTTTGACCCGCGCCCAATACCGTCGCTATGCACATACACCTGCCCGCGGTGAAGACTGATTATTTCCTTACATATCGCAAGCCCCAACCCTAACCCAGCACGTTCACCCATTGCGCCTTCTATCTGATAAAACTTATTAAACAACTTCGTTAACTCCTGCGGCGGTATACCTTCACCGGTATCAACAACCTCTACGACAACATTCTTACCTTTTTCGTCATACTTACCTATAATTATGATCTTATCCCCGCTCTTCGTATGTTTTGTAGCATTAGTAACAAAATTAGTCAGCACCTGCTCAATCCTCGCAGGATCAATAAATATTGCGGGAATATCCTGCTGTACATCTTTTTCAATAATAACACCTTTACCATCGGCAATAGTCTTAACGCGGTTAAACACCGCTTCTATGACACTGGCAATAGAATCCCATTGTTTCTCAACCTTTAACTTCCCTGCTTCAATCCTTGATAAATCGAGGAGGTCACCGATCAAACCATTTAGATGGTCAGCTTCTCTGTCGATGATCTCAAGAATTTTAATCTGTTCAGGAGTAACCGGCCCGCGGCGGCCCATACGCAACAACGAATTATACCCTTTTATACTTGTCAACGGCGTACGCAAGTCGTGGGTTACCATCGACAAAAATTTTGACTTTAACTCATCGAGTTTTTTTAGCTCATCGTTCATCCGCTTAAGTTCTTCCATCATTTTTTTATTCTCTAACCTCAACCTCTGCTGATCCAACGCTTTATTCATAGTCTTAATCAACACTTCCGGCTTCACCGGTTTTATGAGATAATCAAAAATATCCTGTTGTATAGCCTTTTGCGCCATATCCAGCGACGCCTGCCCGGTCATCAAAATAATGTATATATCTTCGTGGTCATCCTTAATTTTTTTTGCGATATCCAACCCCGTAGAATCAGGCAGATGAAAGTCAGTAATAACAAGATTAAAAAACTTTTTATTTATTTCCTCAAATGCACCCTTGCCTGTGGACACCGTTGTAACTTTATACCCTTCATCCGTAAGAATATCTCCCAGTGTTTCCCTGACATTTTCCTCGTCATCTATCAACAACACTTCCGCTACACTTGACTTAACCTGCTGTTTTTTTTCATGCAACGATTCTATTAATGACAAAACGTTTTCCATATGAAACGGTTTATACATCAGCGCAAACGCATCTTTTTTTATATTCTCAACTACACCTTCATCCATGTTATATCCGGTCATCATGATAACCCCTACATTAGGATGCGACTTTTTAATAACATCCAACGCAGCGAAACCATCCATTACAGGCATGCGTACGTCAAGGAAAACAATATTCACACCCCCGCGGTCAATTAACTGCACAGCTTCCGCACCGTCTTTCGCGGTAACAACCGTATACTTTTCTTCTAGTATATCCTTCATAACTTCACGGTCTTCCCAGCGGTCATCCGCCACTAAAATTACCGGCCGGGTCCGTGCTTGTTCCAGCATATCGATAAGTTTTTCCACCTGGAACGGTTTGTATACCACAGCAAACGCGCCGTCCTTCAGAGCTTCATTCACCATATCCTCGATTGACGCAGCGGTCATCATCAACACTTTAGTTGCGGGACTAAACTTATGAATTTCCCTGAAGGTTCCCAACCCATCGATCCCCGGCATCTGCATATCAACTAATGCAAGGTCAAAAAACCTGTTTTTAATAAGCTCAATCCCTTTTTCTCCGCTGTCAACCATGGTAACATTATAACCGTACTCCTGCAGTATGTCATATAACGACTCCAGCATATCCACCTGGTCGTCGATAACCAACAAATCAATCCGTTTTCCGGTCATATTGTGTTGTATCCTTTAAAAAAATATTTTTGACAAAACTATTTTGTCCCTTCAAACTCTTTCTGTTTTGGCACACGATGCGGGGATACCGCCTTAACCTTATCTTTTTCTCTTAAAACTTCCATTAATTCAGGCGATGCGAAGAAAGAATACGCATTAAAATAGATCATACCGGGAAGATTTTGTTTCCTCACATAATCAATCTGCCCGGCCAGGAGTTCAGGTGTCATTCCCTTATAATACGCACCGATACCTATATACAACGGCATCTTACCCTGTACTGCGGCAATACAATCATTAACATAAGTTTCAAACGTAGCCGGTGTCGCCGTGTACGACATCGGGGTAATAAAATCCATCCATCCTTCCTTCACCCAGGCAGGCCAATCCTGCATAATGCGTATAGACGTTTTAGGCGAATGAAAAACAGCAACCGAAAACTTCATATTTTTATTAACCTTCTTTAGTTCGGTATACGCAGTTTTGACGAACTGTGAAATAAGATCACGCCTGAACTGTGTCCAATCAGGATCATTCTGGTCAGGCTCCTTATTATACTTTTCATGATACTTCTGCACGCTAACAGGATTATACCCCATATTTTTTTCGGTATACCTTACGCGGTCTAGATGCACACCGTCTATGTCATACTTGGCAACCAACTCTTTTATTACCGCAACATTATGTTTTGTAACCTCTTCAATTGCCGGGCTTGACCACCCGTTGGGTTTACCCGCAGAATCAAGATCACCGTATTCCGGGTGTTCTTTAAGATAATATCCGTCTTCGCAGTAAACATTGATATATGGATGAATTTCCATATTATACTTCCGTGCCTGTTTTATTGAATACGCTAAACAATCCCACTCTGCTTTTCTAGGTAAAATATCACTATCATAAAACGCAGTACCGTCAGTATACTTAACCAACGGCATCACGGTATTAATCCCTAAATCATTCATAATACGGAAATGCTCGTCAATCTGTTTTTTTGACTCTTCCTCATTACTCACATTAAGCATATAGAAGTTGTACCATACAGCCCTGCATTCCGGAACAATAACCGCAGGCTCTGTTTTATCCACAGCCATACACTCAGGCCCCCCCAAAAGTACAGCGCATACGCCGGCAGTAAATACTATCCTCAAAAAAACACTCATTTTCATAAAACAAACACTCTCCTTCACTCTTTTTACTTTATTGACGCCAAATTATCCGGTACCGGCCAAAGAACACCGCTTTTTTTCTCACCAAAAATATGATCAAACTTCAAACGGATAAACACCCCTGTTTTTACTACACTATCACGGTATGTATAACGATTACCGGGATTAAACTGGCTGAACGATATACCAACCGACAATGCTTTACTAAATTCTTCTTCAATAATCAAACCAATTTCATTACCGACATCATGCTTACTCTCATCTAAGTTTAAGGTAGCCACTGCATCTCCAGTACTCACCACAACATTTTGTACTTTCATATACTTCAAACTCACGGTTACACGTTTTTCACTGTTTGGCACCACGAACTCATTGGTAAGCACTAAATCCACAACCTGCTTATTCTGCAACCCGGTAGACCCCGTTTTTTCAGGGCCCAACCCCGTAACTGTACGCCACCAAATATCGCCATAGTGGAGGTCAGGATTTAATGACCAAAACCCTTCATCCTTATCTTCAGTTACAGCACTATCACCCGACCCTAAAGCGTATGCCGCGGTAAAACTTACTATATTATCAACAAAGACAAGGTTTATCGGGTTAGACTTAAGACACAGGTTTGCGAGTAATCCGTTACCGTTATAAGACGGCCTGATTTTTGACCCTATACTGTTTGACGTTTCTTTTTTTGCACCAAAATCCTGGCAGAACTCAAGCCCGTACTTTACATTCTCAACTAATAATATACCACCCAGCTGCAACCCCACGAGCGTCAAAGCATCAACACTTTTTTCATCCGGTGCCTGGTCATAATATCCGTAATAATACACAGCCAAAGTTGTTCCCGGCAACAACCCTTCCGCCTTAACCTTAGTTCCAACAAGATCCGTATCCCAGTTACGTTTCCGCAACGTTGTAGAAAACGTTGCTGCTTCATTAAGTTTACTCACAAACATATCAATCCCCAAAAACCCGAACAACCGTTCAGCTTCGAACCTTAACATATCCAGAGAATTAACACTGAGATTAAAATCATCCACCGGCCCGAAGTACAACGCAAGATCGCCGGGATTACCAAAAAACTGCCGCCCAACGGTAAACTTTGTCCCAAAAATCCCGGGTATTCCGTACCTATACTGAAAATACGCGTTATACACCCGTATATCTGCGGTAAGATTATCAAGCTTCTCCATCCCCTGCAATGAATCCCAGTAATCATTATTCTTATTTAACACAAGCCTCACAATGATATCATCCCCGACATCAAACCCGTAAGTCAGCAATACCCTCGACTTAGTATCATCCTCATAATCATCGTTAGTCCCGTCGCTGTAAGTCCCCGAAAAATCGGTTTCATTATCAATCGCCAAAACGCTTATATCCGCAGAACCGGATATAAACATATTCTTTACCTCCATTGAAGACGGCCCTATTCCTGAGGCACACACCTGTGATGATACAACCATGAACACAGCAAGCAACGTTACAAAAACAAACTTGTTATCAAACATTTTCATAGGCGTTCAATTTTCTCCCGGAATTCGTTACATACGCTTTCCGCTTTCCCCATTGCCGTCGCTTCACCCATTATACGGATAATAGGCTCAGTATTTGACGCACGCACGTGTACCCAGTAATCCTCAAAATTAATTTTTAAGCCATCCTCAAGATTAATATCCGCGTTTCTATACTCATTCTTAAGTTTTTCCATCACAGAAAATATTTTATCTGACGAACACTCAATTTTTGTTTTGTACATCTGATACTGCGGCATCTCCGCAACAAGCTCACTGATCTTCTTCCCGGTTGATGCCAGGTAATCAAGCACTACGCTGATTCCAGCAATACTATCCCGCCCGTAATTAATCTGCGGGATAATCACCCCGCCATTCCCTTCTCCGCCAACAACAGCATTCACGCGTTTCATTGTTTCAACGACATTAATCTCCCCGACCTTTGCGCGATAACACTTAACCCCATACTTTTTTGCAAGATCATCAATCGCACGTGAAGTTGAGAGATTAACAGCCACAGTCCCCGGTGCACGGCGTAACATATAATCCACCGCTAACGCCAGTGTATACTCTTCACCGATAGGATTACCATATTCATTAACAATCGCCAGGCGGTCAGCATCAGCATCCTGCGCAAGGCCGAACTCCGCGCCGGTATCTTTCACCAACTGCCCCAACCCCGTGAGGTTAGCTGGGACAGGCTCAGGATTACGCGCAAATATGCCTGTAGGCTCCGCGTTTATCTTAACGACCTCGCACCCGAAATGAGCAAGTAATTTCGGTGTAGCGATTGCCCCTGCGCCGTTACACGGATCAATTGCGATCTTGAACTTACGTTTACGTATCGCTTCAGTATTAACAAACTCGGATACCAGTTTAATATGAGTCTCAATTGCGCGTTTATCCGTCATAACCTTACTATACTCATGCCAGGTAACTTTCCGGAACTCACCCTGGTGATAAATATCAAGCAACTCCTCACCCTGCCGAGCGTTCAGCAACGTTGCATCAGTATTATAAAACTTCAACGCGTTCCACTGTACAGGGTTATGACTGGCGGTAATCATCACCCCGCCGTCAACATTAAGTTCACGCACCATCACCTGTAACGTCGGCACCGGGCATATTCCTAGATCAACAACTTCACACCCGGCAGCAATCAAACCGGAGAACACCGCGTATTTCACCATATCACCCGACACGCGGGTATCAGAACCGACAACAATTTTTCCTCCGGCTTTATAAGTCCCAAATGCCTGAGCGAACCTCGTAATCAACTGCGGGGTTAAAGTATCCCCGACAACTGCGCGGACACCCGCAACGCTTATCTTTAACGTCCTTATTTTTGCCATCTCACAAATACTTCCTTATTTGGCGGATAGAATCATTAACGATACGTTCCGCCCGTGCCTGATCCTTAGCTTCCGCAATGAATCTAATTATAGGCTCTGTCCCGGATGCGCGTATATGCAACCACTCATCTGCGCGTATAATTTTTATTCCATCAAGACAATCCACGGTTTCGTTATGGTACAACTCGCGTACTTCATCGAGGATCGCATAAATTTTATCCGGCGGGCAATCAACTTTTTTCTTAGTCATATAATACCGGGGAAGATTTTTCATAAGTTCCGACACTTTCAACCCGGTTTCCGCCATAAACTGCAGGATTAGCGTCATCGCAGCAAAACTATCCTGTGCATAATGAATTTTGGGTATCGCAACCCCGCCATTCCCTTCTCCACCTATAACGCCGTTACTATTTTTCAGTGTTTCAGTAACATTAACATCCCCGACTTTTGTACGGATAACCGGCACGCCATAACTCTTAGCGATATCATCCACCGCCCGTGTGGTTGACAGGTTTGTGACCACCAACCCTTTTTCCTTATATTCCAGCCAGTACTTAATCGCTAAAGCAACGGTATACTCCTCACCCAGCGGCACACCGTTTTCATCCACTACCGCCAGGCGGTCACCGTCAGCATCATGCGCAAAACCGATATCCACCTTCCCGGATTTCATCACAGAACATAACTGATTAAGATTATTCACTGACGGTTCAGGATCACGCGCAAATATGCCTGTAGGCTCGCCGTTAATTGTGCTAACAGTACACCCGAGAAGGTCCAGCAGTTTCGGTGTCATAAACACCGGCGCGCCGTTACAAAGATCCACTGCCACGCGAAAACGTTTTGCCCTGATTTTTTCTACATCAAAATAATTAGTAACTGTTTCTATATGCTTATCAATTGCGGTACCATCATCACGCACTTTTTTCAGTTTATCCCAGGACGCTTTCTCAAAACTTTCCTCATGATAAATATCCATAAGTTCTTCACCCTGATACGTATTAAGAAACATACCGTCGTTACGTACAAAAATGAGAGCATTCCAATCCGCAGAGTTATGGCTTGCAGTAACCGCGATCCCGCCATCAGCGTTTGATTGCTTGACTGCCAACTGTACCGTTGGAGTAGGCACAATCCCAAGACTAGTAACTTCACAACCGGAAGATATCAACCCTGACATTGTAGAGTAAAGCACCATATCGCCTGATACACGGGTATCACGCCCAACAATTACCTTCCCTGATTCAACATAACTCCCGAACGCCTGCGCGAATTTTACGACAATCTCGGGAGTCAGGGTTTCACCCGCGATCCCGCGGATACCCGAAACACTTATTTTCAGAGGTTTCATCTATAAAAACACCCGTCCTTAAATAACCCTTAAAAGTACTGAACTCTAATTTTATCAATTGTCCCGATATTAATCAATAAGGATGGGATTCACAGGATCAGCGAGTTTACCGTTATCATCTTTGTAATAATACCCGTACGATGACGAGTGACATCTCAGCATCCGCGCTGCAGCCTCACAACTACCTATTGCAACACCATGCTTTATCATACACAGTTTACCGTACTCAGAACATGACGGATAAAATACGCATACAGAACTTCTTTGAGACGACATTATTTTCTGATAGAACACTACAGCGCCTTCCCCAACCGACGGATAACGTACATTTGTGTTAACTACAGAATCCCCCCATTTTTTGTGATACAAAACCTCAAGTACACTTTTCTCAATCCCCTCTTCAATCCCAGTACATACCACAGAATGATATCTTCTGTTACTAACTTCCGCATAATTCGCGGCATTAACCACATTCCCTGCATAAAAAGGTATACCCAAAGTAGTGATCAGCACCCCGGCGCTATTATTACCATCATTAAAACTTGTATATGCAGCGGATATTGCCAGAGCATTTATGATAAACGCATATACACCATCCAACACCCTACCGCAATACACCTGCCCGGTCCCGGGTATGAACGCGGATATTACTCCCGCAAACACAGCATTCTTTGGTTCACGAAGCTTTAATCCGGACAATTTTGAATACATCCCTGTTAAAACTGATGCGGATACAGGATCAACAAGTTCAACATC
>Ga0265292_1001226_pt1 | contig 24137 bp, 15 predicted proteins | sample Munlanlewell296A_FD_189080 | JGI IMG/M metagenome (GOLD analysis project Ga0265292, IMG submission 189080) | Leachate microbial communities from a municipal landfill in Southern Ontario, Canada - Leachate well 296A | ecosystem: Engineered > Solid waste > Landfill > Unclassified | place: Canada... | reverse complement strand
CTTGTCTTTCAAAAAGAAGAGAAGAAGAAACGGGCAGCAGTGCTTATCATCGCAGACAAGGAGCTTACCTTTCAAAGCAAAGAGAAAGAAAATAGGGCTGCAGAGTTAATCATTGCCAACAAAGAACTTACTTTTCAAAACAGGGAAAAAGAAAAACGTGCAGCAGAATTAATCATTGCTAACAAAGAACTTGCTTTTCAAAACGAAGAGAAAGAAAAGCGGGCGGCAGAATTAATCATTGCTAACAATAAGCTAACCTTTCAAAACAAAGAGAAAGAAAAACGGGCAGCAGAGTTAATCATCGCTAATAAAGAGCTTGTCTTTCAAAACAAAGAGAAAGAAAAACGGGCAGCAGAGTTAATCATCGCCAATAAAGAACTTGCCTATCAAAACGAGGAGAAAGAAAAGCGGGCAGCAGAGTTAATCATCGCTAACAAAGAACTTGCTTTTCAAAACAGGGAGAAAGAAAAGCGGGCAGCAGAGTTAGACATTGCTAACAAGGAAATGGAGGCGTTTTCATATTCGGTCTCTCATGATTTGAGCGCTCCGTTGCGACACATAAACGGGTACGTTGAATTGCTTTTAAGCCGCTTTTACGATTTCCTTCCTGACAAAGCAAGGCATTACTTAAATAATATAGCCGATTCGGCCAGCCAGATGGCTACGCTAATTGACGATTTGCTGCAATTTTCACGCACCGGCCTACAGGAAATGCGACTTGCCGACCTGAACATGAATATCATTGTTCAGGAAGTTTTAGCGCCGATAAAACAGGATAACCGCGAACGAAATATCGAATGGCGCATTGCCACATTGCCTCATGTTTATGGCGACCATGCCATGCTGCGTTTGGTTTGGACGAACCTGTTAAGCAATGCGGTTAAGTTTACCCGTACCCGGGAAAAAACCATTATTGAGATAAACGTTATCGATGAAAATGATGCATTTATTTTTTCTATTCGCGACAATGGCGTGGGTTTCGATATGCAATATGCTCAAAAATTATTTGGCGTTTTCCAACGTTTACACACTAACGATGAATTTGAAGGAACAGGCATTGGACTTGCCAATGTCCACCGTATTATTTTAAAGCACGGAGGGCACATCTGGGCCGAAGCCGAACCAGACAAAGGGGCAACATTTATTTTTTCATTACCTAAAAATAAGGAAGATTAATCATGGTTGAATTAAGAACAATTCTGTTGGCAGAAGACAATCCGAAAGATGTAGAATTAACTCTTGAAGCGATGGCAGAAAATAACCTGGCCAACCAGGTTGTTGTGGTAAAAGACGGTGTAGAGGCATTGGAATATCTTCGCCAGGAAGGAAAGTATAAGCTTCGCAAAGCAGGCCACCCCTGTGTGATTTTACTCGATATTAAAATGCCCCGTTTGGATGGCATTGAGGTACTTCGCAATATTCGAAGTGACGATGCATTAAAAATAATTCCGGTGGTTATTCTTACTTCTTCGCGCGAGAAAAAAGATTTAATCGACACCTATGAATTGGGAGTGAATGCTTACGTGGTAAAACCGATCAGTTTCCTGCAGTTTATTGAAGCCGTGAAACATACAGGTACTTTTTGGGCAATTATAAACGAATTACCACCTGATGGAGGATCGTAATATGAAAAAAATGGCGGAATCGAATGCCTTGCTAAATGTTTTGTGTCTTGAAGATGTTTTGAAAGACGCCGAACTTTTAAATGAAATGCTTGTAGATGCAGGTTATCTGGTTAGCATGGACATTGCTGCAGGAGAAAAAGAGTATCTCTCTTTTTTAAAGGGCAGGGACTATGACATTATACTTTCTGATTACACATTGCCCGGATTCGATATCCACGTTGCACTCAAATGGGCGCTGGAGCTGCAACCCGAAGTCCCTTTCATTTGTGTATCAGGTACAATTGGCGATGATAAGGCAGTTGAATTGCTTAAACAGGGAGCTACTGATTATGTGCATAAAGATAGGCTGGGTCGGCTTGTCTTTACAGTACGGCGGGCTTTGGAAGGGGTAGAGAAGCAAAAAGAGCGGAAGAAAACGGAGGAAGCGTTGAGGGAGTCGGAAGAAGGGTTCCGTGTGCTGTTTAAGGGAAGTGCACATGGCATCTTAGCCACCGACATTGAAACTCATCGGTTTTTATATTCTAATCCAGCCATCTGCCGGATATTCGGATATTCAGATGAAGAGTTCCAATGGTTGAGAATACCAGACCTTCACCCGAAGGAATCACTGGACTCCGTGATGTCCGAGTTTGAGTCTCAGATGCGAGGTGAGAAGACGATATCTTTCGCTCTTCCGTGTTTGCGAAAAGACGGCTCGGCTTTCTATGCTGACATTACTCGTGCTTCCACCATCATCAATGGACGAAAATGCAGCGTGGATTTTTTCGTGGACGTGACTACGCGCAAGCAGGCGGAACAAGAGTTAATCATTGCTAACGAGGCACTTCTCCAATCTGAGAAAAATTTCCGTCGTTCAATTTCAGAATCTCCTTTGGGCATACGTATTGTTTCCGTCGATGGGAAAATAATTTATGCAAATAGGGCCTTCCTTGAAATTTTTGATTGCAAAAGCCTTGATGAATTTTCAAGTATATCAGCAATAAAACGATACACTCCCGAAAGTTACGCGCAACATCAGGAAAGAAAAGAAAAAAGAAAAAATGGACATGATGTATTTGATTATGAGATAAGTATTGTACGTGCAAACGCGGAAATCCGCCATGTAAAAATTACGCGAAGAGATGTGTTGTGGAATGGTATCAAGCATTATCAGGTAATAAATCAGGACATTACTGAACAAAAGAAGCTAACCATAGATTTGATAGAAGCCAAAGAACACGCCGAAGAAAGCGACAGATTGAAATCCGCCTTCCTTGCCAATATGAGCCATGAAATCCGTACCCCCATGAATGGTATTCTCGGCTTTGCCGAACTACTGAAAGAATCTGATCTTACTGGTGAGGAGCAACAAAATTATATTAGAGTCATCGAGAAAAGCGGCGCCCGTATGCTCCATATCATCAATGAAATTATAGATATTTCGAAAATACAATCGGGGCAAATGGAAGTTACCATTTCAGAGACGAACATAAACGAGCAAATCGAATACATTTATACCTTCTTCAAACCCGAGATTGAAGGTAAAGGAATGCAGCTTTCCTTTAAAAATTCTTTACCGGCAAAAGAAGCTATCATTAAAACAGACCACGAGAAAATCTTGGCAATTCTTACCAATCTTGTCAAAAATGCCATCAAATACAGTGAAAAAGGTTCAATAGAATTTGGGTATAATAAAAAGGGCGAATATCTTGAGTTTTTTGTGAAGGACACAGGCATTGGAATTGCCGAAGACAGGCAGGCAGCTATTTTCGATCGTTTTGTTCAGGCTGATATTACCGATAAGCAAGCTTTACAAGGGGCTGGTTTGGGTTTATCGATCGCTAAAGCCTATGTGGAAATGCTCGGCGGAAAATTGTGGGTGGAAAGCGAAAAAGGGAAAGGCTCAATATTCTATTTTACTATTCCCTGCCATGCTGAACCAGAAAAAGAAGTTGCTGTTAAAACTGTCGTTTCCGAAAAGAAAGAAACGAACCCAATTAAAAATTTGAAAATTCTGGTTGCCGAAGACGACGAAGTATCAGACATGTTCATTCGGGCGGTAATCAAAATGTTTAGCACGGAGATTTTTACGGCAAGAACAGGTATTGAAGCACTTGAAATATGCCGAAACAATCCCGACATAGATTTGGTTTTGATGGATATAAGGATGTCCGAAATGGATGGGTATGAATCAACCCGTCAGATTCGCCGGTTTAATAAACAGATAATAATAATTGCCCAAACAGCCTATGCGATAGAAGGTGCAAGAGAAAAGGCAATTGAGGCCGGATGTAATGATTACATCGCAAAACCAATTAAGAAAAGTGATTTAGAAGCTTTAATTCAAAAGTATTTCAATAAATAAGCACAAAACCTAGGCTTTTACTATATCCAGGCTTCCGGTTGGCACCGAGAGCCTTTTTTTGTCCTTTTTCGCCCTCCCGCCATTCCGTAGATTTCGGAATGATCTACTTTTTCACCCCGTATAGCTTCAATTTCAAACTGCTGGATGCGATTACCGGTTGCATGAACCTGCTTCAACCGGATGATTGGGCAGTTATCATGGATGGCGACACCATGTTCCTGGAGCCGGATTTCGGGCACCAGATACAACGCCATATTGAGGCACATCCGGAGGCAGGACTCTTTACCTGCCGGGCATCCCGGTGCCACTACAAAATTCAACTGGTACCCGGAGCAGACCTATTGAATGACTCAATCTTGTACCATAAAGAAATTGCAGACGAGGTGAAACAAGGATCCCCCGGCGTTTCCTCTACCATCAGCCGCCGTATAGCCGGGCACCTGATGGTGATCCGAAAATCAACCTGGGATAAGATCCTGCCTGTGGTTCGCGTAACCGCCTCCGAAAAACGGATTCTGGGAGTAGACACAAAAATCAGCAACGCAATACTTAAAACCGGTTTGGAAATCCGACTCATGAGAGATATTTATCTCCTCCATTACTGCCGGCTGGGTGAAGGATTCGATTACACCAAACATATAGAGCTATGCACAAAAGAGTAAAAGACTTTATCCTGGGGATAAAACAAATCCATCCGGAATTTTTCCGGGATGTTGACGCACTGGATTGCGGTTCCCTCGACATCAATGGAAACAACCGTCCCTTCTTTATCGATTCCCACTATACCGGGATAGATATAGTTGACGGTAAAAATATGGATGTCGTAACCCGCGTCCATGAATTTAATCCACAAAAACTCTTTCATGTTATAATTTCCACTGAAATGCTGGAACATGACGAGTATTTGTCGCAATCCCTGGCTAAAATGTTTGAACTTCTTAAACCTGGCGGGCTATTGATCATAACAGCCGCCGGTTTTGGTCGCGCTGAGTATGGAACTGTGGATCACCATCCCAAAGACAGTCCGATGACTCATAACCATTATCAAAATGTTGAACCGGAGCAATTCGCGTCAAGCCTTCCACTGCATGAATTTAGGGTTTGGGCAATCTCGCAGGTAGATACCGACATCAGGTTTTACGGCATAAAAAAGCAATCATGAAGCCAATCGATATTGTCTATGTCCTGGGCACCGGTTCCAGCTGGTCCGACAACGAGATCAGGTTTTCGCTCCGGTCCGTTTTCAAGAACCTGACGAACATTGGCCAGATATTTATCGTTGGCGAAAGGCCGGACGGGTTGAAAGGATTCCTTCACATTGATCACCCGGATGAATTTCCATCAACCAATGCCGACGGAAATATTATCCGGAAAGTTCTCCAGGCATGCAAGGATCCCCGCGTATCTGAGAAGTTTCTTATTATCAATGATGACCACATCATCATGAAACCCATGCGGGCCGAGAAGATTCCTCCATTCCATTTCAGGAATTTCCATTATTAAACGATTTTAACCCTGCTATAACCTATCTTTGTAAAAAACATCGATATGACAACGATTCAGATCAATGAAAAGACAAAAATTGGAAAAACTGTTTTAGAGATGCTAAAAGCATTATCACAAATAGAAAAAGACAACTCGATTAAGTTTCTTGACGAAACTGAATATCTACTTTCGTCAAAAGCAAATAAGGATGCATTATTGCATGGTATTACCCAGATCAAAGAGGGCAAAAAGGGTAACACGATAAAACCATCTGAATTGTGGAACAAGTGACGAGTGATAACCATCTTTCTATTCCTCTGTGTATCTCCGTGTTCTCTGTGCCTCCGTGGTTTTTTATATTGAAAGCGTCCGCCGGATGTTCAACCAGTGACTCTCCGATATTTTCGACCCGGTGACCTCAATCACAGCGGCAGCAAGCATATTGCCCAGTTCTCCGCATTTCCGGAGTGAAAATCCCCGGGTGTAGCCGTACAGGAAACCGGAAGCAAACAAGTCCCCGGCTCCTGTGGTATCGATACAGTTAGCTTCCAACCCTTTAACATGGTGCTTCTCCGTTCCCGACTGAACCCAGGCTCCGTCTTTACCGATTTTCACAACGGCAATCCTGCAGAACGAGGCGAGTTCATCAACTGCGGCCTCAGGTTCCTTACCGGTATAGGCCATTGCTTCCTCCTGATTGGCAAAAAGAATATCAACATATTGCGGAACAACAGATTTTAGAAATTCCAGATTATCTTCCACCACATTATAGCTGGCCAGATCGAGCGAAACCATACATCCCTCCTGATTTGCCAATACCAATGCCGACTCAATCAAGTCATGATTCTGAACCAGGTATCCCTCAATGTGGAAAATCGACCAGCCATGAAATAATTCAGGCGAGAGGAATTCAGGCCGGAGTTCAATGGCGGCACCCAGGTAAGTTCCGAAGGTTCGCTCTGAATCGGGCGTTAAAAACGCCATTGCCCTTCCGGTTGGCTTATCCGGTCGATAAAATATGGGGATTATTCCCTTATTTTTAAGGTCATTTATATAGAATTCACCCCATGGATCACCACCGGCTGATCCGATAAAGCCTGTTTTAACACCCAGCTCTGCCAACCCATGGATCGTATTGGCAGCTGAACCTCCCGAAACCAGGATCCGTTCAAAACCATCGATACGTTCTTCTATTTCCTGCAGCCTGGCTTCATCCACAAGCTGCATGCTCCCCTTTGGAAGCCGCAATTCATCCAGGATTGAATCCTTTTCCACCCGGATCAACACATCTACAAGGGCATTGCCCATTCCAAGAATATTCATACTATGTGTCCTTCCCATTAAAATGATATTTCCCTGAACCCACACTGCCGAGGGGCTTCCCTTTGATGAACACTTCCGCGGTGGCGCCAACGGGAATGCGAACATCAATTATATATCCATTTTCTGTCTTTTCCCAACGGCAATAAATTTCACCAAGAATGCAACGGTGGGTTACCTCGGCCCAGGTAAGATCACCAACCGGCTGCGGATCAATTATGATTTTTTGATAGCCGGTGGAGCCTTCCGCCTGGCGAATCCCGCCGATGCCGCTGTAAAACCATTCCATCAGGTGACCCAGCATCATGTGATTGTTGGAAACGTACCGGAGCGCCGGCCATGATTCCGTTAGGGAAGTGGCCCCATGTTTCAGCTGAAAACCATAGCCCGGGACATCTTCGCGGGAATTCATCTTAAAGATCACATCGTTTGCCCCGGCATCCTGAAGAGCCTGCACCAGATAGTGATAACCCACGTCCCCGGCGGTTAAGGCATACCCATCACGTTCAACTGCTTTGATCAGGTTTTTGAATACCACATCTTTATCCTGATCAGGAACCAGGCCAACAACCAGGGGCATGGCATAAGCTGTTTGCGAACCGGTTGCGATGACATGGGTTAACGGATTGTAAAATTTCGCATTAAACGCATCCCGTACCCTTCGGGCACTGTCGGCCAGCAGGCTGGCATCATCAGCAAAACCAAGAATGCCAGCCATTTTCGACAAGATAGCCAGATCGTAATAGTAGATCGCTGTTGCTGTCAGAGCCATGGGCGTCAACTGCGACTCGCCAGGTGAATTGGGGCCCAGGTCAAACCAGTCGCCAAGTCCGTGTGAAACAATACTCCCTTTTGCCATTGACCCGAGATAATCCACATACTTTTTCATCATGGGATACGCACGTTCCATGGGTTTACGATCGGCATACCAATTATATACATACCAGGGAACAATGACCGCTGAACTGCCCCATTCGGGCGAGTCGCGGAAGCCGCCGGCAAACGGAACAAATTCGGGGGCAATATCCGGCACCAGTCCGTTATCCAGCTGTGATTCAATCATATCATCAATGATTTTCACATACAGATTATGGATATCGTAATTGTATTGGATGGAGTTACCCATAAGGTGGGTAACCTCGAGCCAACCCAGTTTTTCACGGTGCGGGCAATCGGTGGTTACGCTGGCCAAATTGCTTCGGATCGACCAATCGATGAGGGTGAGTATCTTGTTAAACAACTCATTGGAACATTTGAAAGAACCCACCGTGGGTGAGCCGTTGCGGGTATGATGGAAAAGGATATTCTCAACAACCGGCAGACTGCGCGGATTTGGTTTGCCAGCGGGAACTCCGCCACTGAGGCTGAGGTACCTGAAACCATAATAGGAGAATCGGGGCAACCACGGATTTTTGGATACACCATCTGACGTGTACTCATAATAGTGCGGGCCTCCGGACGCCTGCTGAGTGACTTGTCCATTGTCATCAATCAGTTCACCGGGGGTAAGCCGGACAGTCTGGCCAGCGGCGGCACTGACCTTAAGTTCCGGAATTCCGGAAGCATTCTGGCCGAAATCATACACCCAGGTGCTATCGGGCAGTTCAGTAATCTTTAACGGCTTAAAAATCTCCATCGACTGCAATGGATAATCTGCTTCCCAACGCATGGCACCACCCGGACCTTTTACCTCAATGGCAGGTTTCCACACCGGGTTATTTAATCGTGCATCATAGTCCTCGCCACCGTAGATTGAGGTAAAAGTAATTGCCGACGGCGCTGTTTCCCAGTTGGTATCAGCATTGATTCTTTCGGTCGTCCCATCTGAATACCTGATAACCAGGATAGCCCGCATCATCGGCATTCCCCAGGTTGTAACCAGTTTGCGGTACCGTTCGCGGTTAACATTAAAAAAACCGTTTCCTACGGTGATTAAAATCTCATGAGGCCCATTCCGGAGCTGGCTGGTCATATCGTAACCATTGTACAAACAAGTTTTTGCATAATTTGTCCATCCCGGTCGCATAAAACCCCCTGTCATATCTTTCCCATCCATCGCCAGGGTATATTGACCTAATCCGGAAACAAAAAGCCACCCTTCGGAAACCGGTTTGCTGATGTTAATTGTCTTGCGGAAAGAGGGAACAACCGGTCGTTTAACCGCCAGATTCCCAAGATTATTGCCCGATCCATGAACTCCCGGAACCAGCTTCATTGAGTCAGGCAACTCCTCATACCCGATCCATTTTGTGTTAGCCCACTCTGTATCAGGCATACCGGTCACAAACCAAGCCGTTTTACTCCACGGCGAAAACTTACCCTTCTCATCCTTCACCCTAACCTGCCATTCATACTTTCTCCCCTCTTCCAGTCTTAACGTCTTATAGTCTTCTTGTCTTAAAGTCTTATAGTCTTTCATCCTTATCTCATATCCGGTAACCACCGCCTGATTCTTATCCGAAACGACGGTCCAACGGAACTCAGGCTTACCTTCAACACCGACAGGGTTGATCCGGTTATTGCAATAGAGCTGATCCACACGGAGATGCGAGGATTTGTCGCATCCCGTAAGGCTGACTGCCGCGATCAGAAGAACCGGGGAAATGAGTTGGCGGATTTTCATAATTTTGGCCATAATATCAAAGGAATGTTATTTGCGAATATCGTCAATTCCGCCGGAGTTTTTCTGATTCTATCGGCTTTCTTCCTGCTCATTCTCGGTCCTGGCTCATACATGCAATTCCGTTTGTCATCCTCGAAGGCACATGGGCCATTGTAGCGACATTTTTATGATTACTTTAGGGTAATTATCACCATGCATGACAATGAGGATTCTGTTCGTCTTACTTCTATTGATCATTACTCCGGTTGATCTTCGTCCGAAAGCTTTAGTGACTCTCAAAAATGGGCTGTCAGATGGCCGTTACTCCCTGCAATTGTCTTATCAGCACGGTGGAGTTTTTGCAACCAATGAATTTTTATCAGGCCTAAACGCCGCTGGTGTGCCTATTGACAGCCATCAGGCATTCTCAGTCAGGGTGGCCAAACAAACAACCGGGACAAATCTCTGGGAACAACTTTATGCGTATCCGCGATATGGCATAGGCTTCTTTACGGCAGATTTTAAAAGTGAAGAGCTCGGACAGCCAATATCGGTTTTTGGATTCCTTACAGGTCCTTTTTTTCGGATCAGGCATTTTAGTCTTACCTATGATTTTGCAATAGGTCTGGCTTTTCATTGGAATAAATATGATCCTTTAACCAATCCTTATAACATTGCCATCGGTTCGGCTATCAATTCTATGGTTGAAGCCGGGATAGGTGCAGAAGTCCGTGTTTTTCCCAGAGTAAACACCGGGGCTGGATTTGGATTAACCCACTTTTCCAATGGAGGTATCACTCTGCCCAACCGGGGGGTGAATAACTCATTCTGGAAGCTCAGTCTCCGCTATGAACTATATTCCGATGATCCCATTAAACCCAGGAACCGCATTGAAAAATTTAAAGATGTGAATGAATGGATAATAGCAGGCTATACCGGTTTTAAAAATGCGGAGATCCCGGTGACGGTAAAACCTATGCAAAAACAGCCTAGTGTTCCGGTATATGCCATAGGAATTTTTGGCATCTATCATCGTCAGTTGGATTACAAATCCAAAATAGGGGCAGGCATTGAATTTGGCTATAATGGATTAGTAAATCCTCAATTTGAAACAGTTGCCGATAGCCTTCATCTGATCCGGAAACCCGACATCAGGCGTCTTGAATTCAGCATTTTCCCTTCGTACGAACTGACTTTCAACAAGTTATCACTTTTTGTCGAAGCAGGATTCTATCTTTACAGGAATGAATTGATAAAAATCAGTCCTGTTTTTTATCAGCGCGTGGGAATCAAATATTACTTTACTGATCACATTTTTGCCGCAATTCAGATACGTGCCCGTAGCGTCGCTAAAGCCGTAATGATTGAGTGGACGATGGGGTACCGCTTTTAGTCAGCCCTTTTAAACCATTTCGGCAAAGCATTCCCAAAAATCACAAACAGGCAGATGATGATCACGATCGTGAGAACGAAATTGATCATGCCCGGAACCATCGTGGCGTGGGTGATCATTTGTGGATAATAGATGGTTGTTACATTGGTAATTCCGGCATACAGGGTTGTGATCCCTACGAAGGCCATCGGCAGGATGGTAACCCACGAATATCGCCTCCGGCCGCGGTTAATGATATAGGAAGTACCCACAACCAGAGCGATGGTGGCCATTAATTGGTTGGCCGTTCCGAACATGGGCCAGATGGTTGCAACCGTTCCGGTATAAATGAAATAGCCCCAGCAGAAGACGATAACAGCACTGGTGAACAAGTTTCCTGGCAGCCAGTTGGCCCTTCCGAAAGGTTTATACACCTTACCGAGAGCCTCCTGCATCACAAACCGGGCAATACGGGTTCCCGCGTCGATGGTGGTGAGGATAAACAAGGCTTCAAACATGATGGCAAAATGGTACCAGTAGCTCATCAGGTGCTTCATCCCGGGTATGGCGGTAAAAATACTAGCCATTCCGACTCCAAGTGAAACGGCACCGCCCGGACGGCCGGCTATCTTTTCACCTACCTGAACCGAGAGCTGCTGGATATTACTGTCGGTGAAACCCATCTCGTGAAGTTTTGGCAATACTTCCTGAAACTTGTCGGGCAACAGGTTGATCTGGAAATAATCAAGAGGGAAAAGACTGGTGGCAGCGATCAATGCCAGGATACTCACCACGCCTTCGGTCAGCATCGAACCCACCGCGATTGTTTTGATATGCGACTCCTTCATGATCATTTTCGGAGTGGTTCCGGAACTCACCAGAGCGTGGAATCCTGAAATCGCCCCGCAGGCAATCGTTATAAACAGATATGGATAGAGCTTACCCGGGATGATCGGTCCGCCTCCGTGAACAAATTCCGTAAACCCGGGCATCCTGATATCCGGAGCAACGATGATAACACCGATAGCCAGCAGGAAGATCACGGTAATCTTCATGATTGAGCTCAGATAATCACGCGGGGTCAAGAGCAGCCAAACTGGAAGCACCGATGCCAGGAATCCGTATCCGCAGAGTAAAAGTGTAAGGGTTTTCTTATTGAAGGTAAACCACGAAGCAAAGGCAGAATCAGGAATATACCGGCCCAGAACGACAGCAAGTGTTAACAGGATAACCCCCATGATAGTAGCTTCCACCGTTTTGCCCGGACGCAGCTTGAACATCCAGATCCCCATGAACAGCGCGATCGGGATCGTCATAGCGATGGTAAAAGTGCCCCATGAACTCTCGGCCAATGCATTTACTACCACCATTCCAAGGCCGGCCAGAGCAACGATCAAAACCAGCAGAATGGCTATGGAAGCCGTTGTACCGCTAATTTTATTGATCTCGGCCCGGGCTATTTCGGCAAGGGATTTTCCGTCATGTTCGATCGAAGCGGTTAGAATCACCAGGTCGTGCACGGCACCGGCCATTACCGCTCCTACGAGCATCCAGATGAATCCCGGGTAAAACCCGAATTGGGCAGCCAGCACGGGGCCAACAAGTGGCCCGGCTCCGGCAATTGCGGCAAAATGGTGCCCGAACAACACCCACTTGCTCATCGGGTAATAGTTTTGCCCATCATATAAGCGATTAGCCGGGGTGGCTCTCAAATCATTGGCTACTGCTACTTTTGCTACTACAAAGCTGAAATAGAGCCGATAAGCAATCACAAAGAATGCAATCGCTCCTACTACATAAGGTACCGCATTCATTTACCGGGAGTTTTGAGAGACCTTCCTTTCCAAATATAGTAAACCGGTATGCCGAGCGCCACAATGATCAGTCCGGGCCAGGTAAATTTCGGTTTGTATATCAGCAGGATAACCATAATCACCACCGATAGGATCACACAAATAGCCGGAATAACGGGATATCCGAATGCCTTATAAGCTCTCTCCTCGCCGGGCCATTTGCGGCGTAATACAAATACACCCGCATTGGTCAATGCATAAAAAATCAGTACTGCAAAAATCACATAATCGAGGAGCTGCGAATAAGAGCCCGATAAACAGAGCAGGCAAGCCCAAATGCATTGGATGATCAGTCCGTTCGCCGGAACTCCGTTATTATTCAGATTACCTATCTTCTTGAAAAACAGCTTGTTTTCGGCCATTGCGTAATATACCCGGGCTCCTGAGAGAACCAGTCCATTATTACATCCGAAGGTGGAAATAATGATAAAGACCGCCATAATGATGGCCGCATATTCGCCGAAAATTCCGGAAATAGCTGCAGTTCCCAAACGGTCATCAGTGGCAAAGGCCATCCCCTGACCGATAACGGAGTTGGTACCAGGAATGCCGCGTAATGGCAAAACCTTGATATACACAATATTGCATAGAATGAAAATAATCGCGGCAACCAGGGTCCCATATATCAGGCTCAAGGGAATGGTACGCCTTGGGTTGATTACTTCGGCTGAATTATAGGTTACGTTATACCAGGCATCATAGGTGAAAAGGGATCCAACCATTGCCGAACCCATTGCTGCGATAAAAGCCATTCCGACCAGGGGTGTGGCGACTCCCGTCACAGGATCGAGTTTGGCAGCTTGCCAGAAATACTCCAAATTAGCTGCCAATCCTATTGATTTGGCAATAAAAAAGCCGACAATCAGGAACAATATCAGCACCAGCACTTTCGTCAGTGTAAAGGTATTCTGTACGATTTTACCCGTTTTAATGCCGCGGGTATTGATCCAGGTTAGCAGGATTATAGACAGAACCGCTACCAGGTTAACCGTACTTACTTTCAACGGCCCCAGATGAAACATGATATTTTCCTCACTGATCCAGGGAATCAGAACTCCCGAGAATTTACTGAATGCCATGGCAATCGCGGCAATACTTCCGGTTTGGATAACGGTGAACAAGGTCCATCCATAAAGAAAACCGGTGAGGGGATTGTAAGCCTCGCGGAGGTAAATATATTGTCCGCCTGCCTTGGGCATCATCGAGGCGAGCTCGCCATAGGTCATGGCCGCGAAGATCGTCATCAGACCGGTAATCAGCCAGGCTAGCAGCATCCAGCCGGGGGATCCCAGCGTTCTGGACATATCCGCAGTTACAATAAAGATCCCGGATCCGATCATGGATCCGACCACGATAGCTGATGAATCGATCAGATTCAGACTGCGTTTAAATGTCTTCCCGGTTGCGCCGTCCATAAGGCTTAGTCAGGTTAATTAATATTCCGCAATGCGGTGACTAAAATACTAAATAAGTGAGCCGATGAACGGTTTACTGAACATCCGACCGGGAATTTCCCAGGTTGATTGACGTGCGGCTGAATTTAGGTGTCCCGATCAGGTGCACATCCTGTCCGGCTACCGGGAAAAAACCCATATAGTTGCCGGCCCTTTTCGCATATTTTTGATCATCGCCTGGTAGCCTTTTTCAACGTTGTTTGAACATTGGAAATATGGATGGCTTCCGTAGGTTTGTTACGAAGAGCCGTATGATGGGAGACTGTCAAGTACGGTTCTGTGAGAGGCTGGGGATGAAATGCCCCGGCCTACTCGACAATTCTAAATGCGAATCTCAAAACTATCACTCGTCACTTGTCACTCTTTCGCATCACGCGTCACGTGTCACGCGTCACGGATTTATAGCGATCGACAGCGTCACAATCTCCCGCGGCCTGAGCCTTACCCTGACGATCCTTCCGTCAACCAACGGCTTTTCTGCTGATTCCAGCGGTAACTCGATAATATTGACCCGTATGGCACTAATAGCCCTCACCGGAAGAGTGATCACAGCCATTGTTTCCTTACCGGTCACTTCGGCCAGGCGGATGATCAGGTTCTTCCCGTCCTCGGCCTGTTTGATCCCGCTCATCACCACTTCGGCCGGTGAAACCGCAAGCAGGGAACCATTCTCCGGCCGGGTTGAATGGGTTTTTGCCAGTGCCAGTGAAGGCGGTTCTGCGGCATACACCGGAACATTGAAATTCTCTCCTTCGGCCCATACCCCGTTTTTCCAATCGCCGGTATGTGGAAACAGCGAATATTGGATATGATTAATGCCCATATTCGGATAAAGATCAGGGGAATAGGTTGCCCGCAGCAGCGACAGGCGTAGTTGCCCCTTGTCGTATGAATGACCGAATTTGGTGCGGTTCAGCAAAGCCATTCCATCCTTGCCGTCGGAAACATCCACCCATTGCTGGGCAGGCACCTCCTGGCCGTTAACGGGGCGGCTGACCACGTCGAACGGTACCTGGCTGTAAAATAAAGGATTGTCCATGGCCAGATCAAAAGTGGCTTTCAGAAATGGAGCCGGATTCACCCCGTCTCCCGTTTCGAACCAATGTACCTCCAGATCAAAATCGATGCGCGGATAGTTTTTGTAGATATAGGTCCGCTGGATGAATTTCGACCGGCCCCATTTTTTCACAACTTCAACGGTTGCCCGTACAGGGCCCCTTTCGGTGATTGCAACACTTACAATATCAGTAATATCTGCAATTTCCTTTGTTTCACCGATCGTCCAGGCGTTCATTCCATTTGGGGCTTCCATCCAGATGCGCAGCCGGTTCAGCCGTCCGTTGGCGGAGACATACTCCTTACCGGTTCGTTTATCTATTAATCCGATGATATCCCCGGTTTTCAGGTCCATCCGGATAATAAAAAAGTCAGTCTCGAATAATCCGTCCTTTTCAGGGATTTCTTCAACGGATGATCCCGGCATTGAGGCGTCTGCGTAAAAAGTCTTGTAACCCCCGGCCGGCATGCTGTCGACCACGAATTCTACCGTGGACCGGAAGCCCGGAGGGAACTCTTTGCCGCCGATGATCTGGGCCGGATAACTCCTGCCAAACCCGTCGCGGACCATCATGGTTGCCACTCTGTTTCCGGTAGCAGGTTTAACGTGAGCATATTCATAATAATCACCCCAGGAGGAAAGGAAGGCTGTGGCCGGTCTTTCATGGGAATATACTTCAGCCTGCACCAGGACCTTTCCGCTCCTTGGCTGCAGGTTGAGAGCCACAACCGGCTGTCCGGCACCGGTTTTAAAGGTTATTTCATCAGACAACCTGCGAAAATCAGATTCGAAAATTGAAGATGCTTTTTTCTGAACCATTTTATGATCAGCAACCGCATCCTGGTATGTTTCATAAATAGCTGACCCGGGAAGGATATCATGAAATTGATTGAATGCCACTGTTTCCCAGAGGCTCTTCAGGTCGTCGGCAGGATAGGGATCGCCGGTAAGCCAGCGAAGGCTCGACAGGAACTCGGCCGCGTACATCGATTGCTCGCTTTTTCGCGTGTTTTCCTTGATCTCTGCAACCGATGTGTAGCAACCTTCGAAAATAAACTGCATCTCCCCACGGTGAACCGGCAAGCTTACCGGCATCTTTTCAGTGGCCTCAAAGAATGATTCCGCGCTGGCAAACTTTATCGACGGGAACCTGGGCGTGGCATCCAGCTGATGGATCATTTCGATATTTTTCAGAGTGGGCCCCCCGCCATGGTCGCCAATTCCTGTTGGATGCAGCATCTTATGGGTGACCGGAGAAATCCTCGCAACTTCATTTTTCAATCCCGGAGTTATTTCCCCGTTATAGGTGTAATTGGTAAAACAAAGCACCTTTGTGGAATCGGGGCCTGTCCACCAGAATGGCCCGATGAACGGCACACACCGGTGGAAATAATAATAATCACACCCTGCCAGCTTCAATAACTGCGGAAATTGCGAGATATGACCGAAATTATCCGGCAGCCAGCCCACACGGGCCATTTTGCCGAACCTGTCGAGAAAGTATCTCTGTCCCAGCAAAAAGGAGCGGCATAGCGCTTCTCCGCCGGTCAGGTTGCAATCGCCCTCGGTCCACATGCCTCCGGCCAGTTCCAACCGCCCCTCAGCTACATATTTTTTCACTTTGTCGAAGAGGGGAGGATCCATCTGCTCAATATGCTGATAAATCGTAGCCTGGCTCTGCAACATCCGGTAATCGGGGAACCGCTCCATAAAGGCAATCACCTGCCGGAAATTGTCGTGAAACATTTTAACACTTTCATTATAAGGCCAGAGCCAGTTCATGTCCATGTGGGCATGGCCTGTGACGTAAATGCTGTCGCCTCTCAGGTCCGGAACATTGGCAACAATTCTTGCTGCTATCTCGTCGAGAATGGGTTTCACCTCAGGCAACCGGTTGGCTGCGATCCGTTCCAGCGCCGCTCTTGCCTGACCGGAGAAGTCCGTTGTTATTCCGTATATCCTGATGGCGGATGCAATTGCTGAGGCTGATTTCTGCATTTCAGTATCGGCCAGATCCGGCATGGCCGCCACTTTCATCAATAGTTCCGTGGCAGTTTCCGGTTCAACGGCAACTTCGTTAATTCCCGCACTGCTCATGATCCGCACGCGGGCTCCGGGTTTGCTCAATAACCCGCACAGCTTAAGCAGGGGTAATTCAAGGTTAAATACCTCAGTGTAGCGTGAAGGGGCCCCCGCTTTCGCGGGAATGACAGAACCAGCCTCAGTGCTATGCGACGGGGCCCCGGCCTTCGCCGGGGTGACAAGTGCTCCTGTCAGCTCACAGCGGATGTCGCTCAAATCAGCTGAAGCGTAATTAGATACTGTAACCGACAGGGTTGCCTTTTCTTTATCGGTTTTTGATATCCCGATATGAGTGATTGCCGCTTCGGGGCTCTTTGCCAGGTTTTCCGGGTCAGGACGGTCCTGGCTGACCGTGATATCCGTGGCAGAGAGGGAACAGACCATCTCCCAGCCGCCTCCGCCCTGGTCAACCTTGATCAGCAGGCGGTTCCAGCCTTTTCCGAGCTGGATGAATACGGTATCCTGATTCTCCACCAGCGACCGTTTAATCCGCTGTTCAAGAACCCGGACCCCGTTGAGCCAGATAATGGCCCCATCGTCGGAACCAAACCGGATGACCGCCAGCCTGTCTGATGGAGCATAAACATAGGTGAAGGCATAAGCTGCACATTTCTCGGTTTTTGCATAACCCTGTTTGGTGAAATCGATAAACGGTGTGGTCAGCTTTTTCCACTGTACATCACCCGCCTTCGCACCCTCCATCGGGGTTGCAGCGGACTCATCTAAAAACGGGTAGCCCAAAAGATCTGTGGTTTGGGCAGCTGTGAAAGAACCGGCAACCAGCCATTTATTGATTTTAACTATATCGGCCTGTCCAAAAACCAGAACGGATCCGGCAAATGACATTGAGGCCAGCAAGAGAAGTAGCTTTTTCATCTTTCGTTGGATTATTCTATCCAAAGCTATGAAATTTCAGGCAGAGAAATATTTTCCGACACTCCCGTTCTTCTTTTCTCATGCCGAAACAGCAAAAGGATTATCTTTTCAATGATTTTGGATACAGTTGATAGGCCAATCAGGAAAGATTAGCTGAAACAATTTGTTGGTCGTTTTGACAAGAAATGATACATTCGTAAAAAAAGTATAAACCCCGATTTTAAGGGGTATCTCCGGAATAAAAACCAAAGCTCATTAGTTGTAAACAATTCGAAACCGGATTAGTCCAACTTCAAAATTCAAAACTCTCAATTCGAATCTCAAAACTGTCACTCTCTACTCCGTCCTCAAACTCTGTATAATCCCCGGCTTCCTCACCGAATTCCAACCCAGAACCACGATCCATAACAAGCCGTTAGCCAGGAGAATAAGGAGGATGGAAATCAGGAACAGCGGTGATACTTTGCCTGCCGGGTTGAGCAGGCCTGGAAGGACGGATACCAGCGATGAGAGGCCGCCGGCAAGGGTTCCGAAGAGAAGCAGGGTAGAATATTCGCGGACCACCAGCCAAAGGATCCTTTGCCTGCTGAAACCGGTGGCACGGAGGAGTGCAATCTCGGCGCAGCGCTCCTGCAGGTTGCGGGCCAGAATGATGGCCAGACCGATAGTGCCGAGCAGCATCGCCAGGGCACCCATCACGAGGAAAATGGATAAATAGGTATTCTCGACTGAGTTGAATTCGGCCAGTTTTTCCGCAGCAGGTTTCAGATCGGTCCCGTAATCGCGGAAAACGCGCAGCATCTCATCCTGAACCGGTTCAAAATCAGCCGGATCTGCAGAGACCAGCAAAATATTGGTACCACTAACTGATGGCCAGTGCCGGATGAACCGGTCTTCCGGTATCAGGATATTCCCCTGGAAAACCGAATTGGCCAGTCCGCCTGCCAACACGAGTTTAACGGTATCTCCGGTCTCTGATTTGTATTTCAGTGTATCCCCGATCTTACATCCGAGCCCCCATTGGATCACTGTCTGGTCTGCCACGGCCGGAATGGCATCTCCGGGCAGCTTCTGCTCCAGCATCTTCCAGGGATCAGCCTGATATTCTTTGTTTTTCAGCGATGTAAACCGGAACCGTCCGGCAAAGGCTCCCGCGGGAACGCCCAAGAGCGGCGGGTTGCTCACCCGGTTCAGGTTCAGACAGCTCGCGTCATCGCCCTCAAGTTTCTTCATCTGTACAAATATCGATGGCGTCTCCAGCCCGTATTTCGCCCTGACCGATGGGTTATTCAAATTATCAGGAACCGGGACTGTTGTTTCCATATAAAACTGAAATCCGCCGGTGCCGCTTGGGAAGTACCCACCCCAACCCCTCCCTGTTTCAGGGAGGGGTTGGGGTGGGTACTTTAGTTGGGCCAGGGGGTGGGTACCTTCAACAGTTTTCCGGTTTGCCCCAATCGCCACCACCATAAATATCCCGATGGCAAACAGCAGAATCACCGAAAGGCTGCGGTTGCTGTTGCGCCAGAGGTTGCTCCGGCCGAGCGAGCCCAGACTGAAACTGCCGCTACTGGCGGGGGTATGGAAGCGGACCAGCCGTATCGCCAGCAGGATCAGGCTGAGCAGCATGAGGGTGCCGGCGGTGAAGAAGAAGGTGGGACTTACCGATTGTATCCGGATGAGCCCGAAAACCACCATTACCAGTGCCCAAAGACCGGCAGCAGCGGAAAAAATCGTTAGAAGCCGTTTATTGCCGAGGGATGCTGCGGGTTTGTTCTGGCGCAACAGCTCCACCGGCTTGCGGCGGAAAAAGCGTGTGAGGGCCAGCCAGGCTGATCCGAAGGAAACCAGGATGCTGATCGCCATACCGGCCGCAAGGGTTACCGGTTTGAAAACCGGTCGTAAGGTATCGGTGAGGACAATATCGTTCCAGACCCCGTTCAGGGCTTTGAATATCAGGATGGTATAGAGGAAAGTCAGAGCGAGGCCGATGAGTGCCCCGGTAACGGCGACGAGGCTATTCTCCCAAAGTAACATCCGCCGGATTCTCCGTTCGGGCCAGCCCATGGCCCGCAGGGTGCCGATCTGGGTGAGCCGGCCTTCGAGTCCGAGCCGGATGAGGAGAATGGTGAGTATGATGCCTCCTGCGATCAGGAAGAAGCTCAGGCCGAGGAAGAGGCTGCTGAAATCCACACCTGACGAGGCAGCGGCCAGTCCCTCCCGGGCGGGTTCACGAACAATGATCCCCGTATCGGAGGGGCGGAGACGGGACAGGATTCCGATCTCAATATCAGAAGGATTGGTGTCGGAAGCAAACCGCACCTGGGTGTATTTCCCGAAACGGTTTTGCCACATCGTGGCGGCCAAACCGGGATTGATGAAAGCCTTGGGCGTTCCCTTATATTGATTCCAGTACTTTTCGTCCTTGTCGCGGATCTTAGCCAGGTCTATCGGGATGCTGGTTTCCCAGTCGCGGCAGTTCCCGGCATCCGACAGTCCCGGGATCTCGGGCATCAGGGTACGGTCGCAACGCGGGTCGTCCATTGGAATAATCCCGGTGATCCTAAAGTGGGTCTGTTCAACGGTAAGGTTTCGGAGCGGGCCAACCATGAAATAGCTTAGCTTGAGCGAATCACCCGGCTGGGCCCCGAGGTCGTCGGCCAGCCACCGGTTGATCAGGATCTCACCGGGTTGTACCTGGTTGCCGGGCAGGGTTGAAACGAAGGAGTAGGGGGTTGTGCGGCTGCCGGTCCGGAACTCGTTCACGAAATAGGTGAACCAGAAGGTTTTATCTGATGGAAGGGATTCGATAGCCGAGAGGGTGGGCTGGTCGAAGAATACGCGTGGGGTCCGCAGGATCCATTCCCCGGTTGACGGATGTTTTTCGAGGTGCAGTCCGGCATCGCGGAGGGTCCGGTTGGCGGCCAGTGCCTTTTCAGCCCGGGATGCACTCACTTTTCCGTTGCCTGCCATCAGGATCAGGTTTGATAAGCCCTCCTGTCCGGCCAGTTTTTGCAACTGTTTTTTGCTGATAAACACATTGAATGGGGCCGACTGTGTATTCTGCAGGTGGAAGCGGCCGTGTAGGTCTTTTCCAGCAATAGTTTTTACGGTAACTCGGGCTGTGATGATATTCTCCGCATCAGAAACGAACGGCGCATCGATCGGCACCGGTCCGGGCTTATTAATTCTGATAAGAATTTCGTCGCCCTCCTTCACATCGAGCCGGGCGGCCAGGTTATCGCTGATGACGGCATCGTTTTCGTTCACTGGCGGATCGAAGATGCCCGGGCCGAGCACTCCGCGGAATGCCTGCTCCACGCCGAACACCTGTACCTTAGGCAATCTTTTCGTCCCGCCGCCGGCCGCTGCCGAGCCCTCCAGCTGCAGCACCGAAGTTGCAGGAATCCCCAGTTCGGCCGACATCCGTATAGCCAGCGAATCAGTGATGTACCGGTCTCCCGCGGCAACCGACAAATCCACGCTCCCCAGTCGTATCCCGACCAGGTTTTGCAGTCCGATCCGCACCGAATCGCCCGTCACCAGCGCCCCGGTGATCACCGCCATGCCGATCGCCATCCCCAGTGCCACCGTGAGGCTGCGCCGGCGATAATGCCACAAACTATTAAATATCAGGCGGTTGAAATGCATACAATATTAATGTGCTAATTATTCAATGTGCCAATGTGCCAATTGTCATCCCCGCGAAAGCGAGGGCCCCTTCATGCTGTACTGAGTTCCCTTGTCATCCCCGCGAAGGCGGGGACCCCTAGACGCTACATTAAAGTGTCCGGCCGGGACCTCTTCACACTGTACTGAGGCTTCTTAGTTCCACCACTCTCCCCATCCTCCCTGCCAGTTCGGCCGAGTGCGTCACCAAAATGATGGTCTTCCCATCGAGTTTGTTGATTTCAGTTAATAACTCAATCAGATTCAAAGCATTGGCTTCATCCAGAGCACCGGTGGGCTCATCGGCGAGCAACAGGTCAGGATCATTGATCAGTGCACGGGCTACCGCAGTACGCTGACATTCACCACCGGAAAGCTGTCCCGGATACTGGTTTCGCATCTCCCACAATCCCATGTGCTTAACCAAACCTTCGGCCCGTTCCCGGTAAAATGAACGTTTTGTTTTATCCGGCCTGGCCAGGGTGGGGATAAGCACATTTTCAAGCAAGGTGCATTGGGGCAATAAATGATGCAGCTGAAAAACGGATCCGATGGAACGGTTCCGGTAAGTATCCAGTTCAGCAGCAGTTAAAGCAGCCAGATCACGGCCGTTAAACTCAACCAAACCCGCGTCGGGCTTGTCTAAAGCAGCGATCAGGTTTAGCAACGTCGTTTTACCGGAGCCGGATGGACCAATAACTGCGATGCTTTCGCCCCGGCTAACAGTCATAAAAAGCTTCGACAGCACCGTGCGACGGGTAGCCGTACCGGGAACCCCGTATTCTTTCCGGATATTATCCAGACGGAGCAAGACTTCTTTATCATTCATGCTCATTTCGTTTCATAAGCATCGATCAATTCCCTGGCATGGGTAAAAATATCGAAATACCGGTGAACGCCCTGGTAGCCCGACTGGCTAAGCAAAGCCAGCTGCTCAGGATCGGACAATAGTTTAGCGAGTGATTCGGCCAGAATTTCAGGTTGATTAGGCTCATATACAATTCCTCCACCCGATTTCCGGATGATCTCCGGAAAAGCTCCCAGTGCAGGCTGAACCACCGGCACACCCGAAGCCATGGATTCCAGCAGATACAAACCAAACGCTTCGCCAATCCGCACCGGAACGGATAACACCGATACTTTCCTGAAAAACTTTTTCCGGCCCTCTTCTTCAAAATCTTCCAGAAATTCAACCTGGTCATGCAACCCGCTCTGGTCTATCCTTTTCTTTAACATATTGATATAGTGCTTGTCGTCACCGGTCGACCCACCGGTCAGGATCAGGTTAACATCCTGAAATCCCTGTCTGTCCTTCAGGCTGATAAACGCTTCAACCAGAATATCCAATCCGTTTTTTTCGCACATCCTCGATATAAATCCAATATTCCTGGGTTTTTCGGAAATCGGAATATATTCATAATCAGCAGGATCAATTCCAAGATAGATCGTTTTGACCTTATAATCGGGTAACCTTATACGCTGTTTCATAAAGGCTGAAAAGTATTGACTGACCGAGATGAACCGATCAATGGAACGGCCATTCTCATGCATCAGATTCCAGGCTTCTTCGCGGAATTCAGGCTTCATGACGTCGATCCAGACATCCTCATCCTGGAGCGAGCAGTATACCTTCACTCCCAGCTTTTCCTTGATGCGCGGGGCTAATCCGGATAACAAGGCATTGGAGAGATGCACCACATCGGCATGGCAATGATGCTTCATCCAATCAATCATCCGGTCGAGCTCTTCATGCTGATGGCCATGCTCGCCCTTGAGCATCGAAATGGTCATCTCGCTCAAACCTTTAGCCCGCGTTGAACCGGCCATTCCGGCGGCCATCTTCAGCATCGGCTTTGAATTGAGGAGCTTATCGAACCACTTCGGAGCCTTCTCGAAAAACGGATACAACTGTTTGAGGTATATGCTGATGGCTCCGTAAAATACAGGAATATCGTTGAGGTCATGCTCATCGGCAAATAGCGGCAGGTACATCGGAACTTTGATCACCTCATGACCCATTTTCCTTAATGCCACTACATATTTACTGTCGCGCAGACAATTACCGCAGTAAAAACTGCCCCCCGATCCCGGAATGATGTGAATAATCCGCATACGATTTGCGATTTAATGTTATCAGTTGTCAGTTGTCAGTTATCAGTAATCCGGAGTGAAGTCAAACCGACAACCGACAACCGATAACCGACAACATTATCTTCATTTTCCCAGGCAATAAAGCGTTCCGTCACCGGCTCCCGTAAAAATTTGTCCTCCTGCCACGGCAGGATTGCTGAAAATCGGAGTGCCGAGCTCATAAGTTGAAACAGGTTTCCCATCTGAAAGTTTAAGGATGATGAGGTCGCCGCGCATATTGGCGATCAGAATTTTATCCTGACAAATC
>Ga0265292_1001225_pt1 | contig 24142 bp, 23 predicted proteins | sample Munlanlewell296A_FD_189080 | JGI IMG/M metagenome (GOLD analysis project Ga0265292, IMG submission 189080) | Leachate microbial communities from a municipal landfill in Southern Ontario, Canada - Leachate well 296A | ecosystem: Engineered > Solid waste > Landfill > Unclassified | place: Canada... | reverse complement strand
GTCTGGTTCTCGTTCCGGCGCGTGCGCCAGAGTCCCAGGGGCCTGCTCACCGGCTCAGTCATTCTGCTGCTCGGCATGATCTTCAACCGCTTCAACGTCAGCTGGTTTGCCATCACCCACCCAGACACAATTACCTACATCCCCACGTTTATGGGTCAGGTCACTTATTTCCCGTCCCTGCCCGAAGTGGCCATTTCGATTGGCATCTTCTCGGCAGGCATCCTGGCGTTTGGACTGGCTGCAAAATACCTGCCGGTCTTCGAGGAACCAGAGGCAGAGGCGCAGCATCATAAAAAGCGAAGCCTGCCTGCAAAGAAAATCAAACCCTCTCCGGCCAAAGCAGGGCTTTGACTCTCACTTTTACCCCCATCGCCACGGCGATTCCCAGAGAACCCGTCCCGCAGGCCGTGGTTGGTCTGTGGGACGTTTAGAATATAATGGTTTCACAAACTGTTGACCCGGTATTTTTATGCGCCCCTCATTCTTCCATCATCTCCATCCCCCTACGATACCTGCCAAACAAGCACGATTCCGGTACACCCTGGCCGCAGGTGGATTGGCAGTATTCCTGATGCTGGTCTTGCTCGTTACCGGCATTCTAGAGATGTTTTATTACATCCCGACTCCCGCGGAGGCCGGGAATTCCATTCAAACCCTGACTTTCCTCGTCCCCTACGGCGGGCTGGTACGCAACCTGCATTACTGGTCTGCACAATTTCTGATAATCGTCTCCATCGTACATCTCTTGCGCGTGATCTTGACCGGCGCATACGCTCCGCCGCGCCAGTTAAACTATTTGCTTGGAATGGGATTGTTGGTACTGGCAATCTTGTTGGATTTTACCGGCTATGTCTTACGCTGGGACGAGGGGATCCGCTGGGCGCTGGTTACCGGGACAAATCTGGTCAAATCCATCCCCCTGATCGGGAATGCGCTGTACACAATGCTGGTTGGTGGGACTCAGCCCGGACCAGCAACCTTGATCCGTTTCTACGGCTGGCACATTTTCGGTATGACACTTGCGGCGGGCATCCTGGTCGCCTGGCACAGCTTTCGTGTCCGCAGGGATGGCGGAATTGCCGTCCCTCCCCCGCCCTTGCGGGAAGACCAGACGCGCATCACGCGTTTCGAACTTCTTCGTCGCGAAATTTTAGCCATGCTGCTAGCGTCAACTGCGTTACTCCTGCTCTCCGTCTTCGCTCCAGCACCGCTGGCTGCGCCAATCACTGCATCTGCCCCGGCCTCTGAGATGGCGCGTGCCCCCTGGTTCTTCCTGTGGGTTCAGCAGATGCTCAAACTGGGCAACCCTTTCTTATGGGGTGTGGTCGTTCCACTGGCGGTTCTGGTTCTCTTTTCACTCATCCCCTATATTTTCCCCAAACCCGTCAAACCCGAACTGGGGCGTTGGTTTCCAAAGAGCAATCGCATCGCACAGGCATTGGCTTTGCTAATTCTGTTATCTATTATTACCCTGACCCTTCTCGCTTTACTACCCGCATCCTGATATCGAATTATGCGCCGTTATTTTCTACTTGTCGCGTCCTTCTCTCTCTTGCTGGGTCTTCTCATCACAGCCTGGCAGGAAAGCCGCCATCCGAAGCCCATTGCCCTGACCCCAACGCTGACCGGCCAGGTGGAATATTGCCTGACTTGCCACGCGGATCTAGCCGAGATAAGTTCGTCACATCCGGTCAACACATTTGGATGCGTGCTCTGTCATGGCGGCGAGCTTCTGGCCCTGGATGCAAATCTGGCGCACAGCACGATGCGCGGCGGCAAGAACCCTTCGGATTTCTCGGTCGTCCTGGCCTCCTGCGGAGGGACAAATTGCCATAGCGGCACTGCGGAAAATTCTCGCAACCACATCCAGCGCGTCACAACCAGCATCCAGGCAACCTACGCAGGCGCCATCGCGAACATTCGTTATACCTTCGGCGTCCAACCGGACTTGAAGGCTGTCCTTGGCGAATTTGCCATCCGGGTGCCCGAGAGCACGAGCGGCATCACAGAACTGGCGGCTTTTAATCCGACCCAGGAAACCAATCCTTTTGTCCAGGCTTTCGGCCATAACTGTCTCACCTGTCATCTTTCCGCTCTGCCCCTGACCGGAAGTGAATATATCCGTTATACCGGCTGCTCAGCTTGTCATACACCCACGCAGTCGCCAGACCGTACGGACACAGAAAAGTTACAATCGAATCAAATTCACAAGCTCACCACTGCGATTATATACACTCAGTGCGACACCTGCCATAACCGCGGAAACTATAACTTGCGCACAATGACTTTCGAGCCGCGCCAGGACCTTCCCATTGACCGGTTACACGATTACTATCAACCTATCGCCCAGTTTACCAGTTGTGAGTGGATGCTTGATTGTGTTGACTGCCATACGCGTACCGAGGCCATGGGAGACGGGAATCTGTACAGCGTCAAAAAAGATATTCAATATCTTCAATGCAAAACCTGTCATGGCACGCTGACCGACCTGCCACAGACTCGCACGCTGACCGATCCCAACGATCTCGCCTTTCGGCTCGTATTGCTCAACCCGGTCATTGACTTAAATTTGGGCGACACGCTCCTCATCACAGAGAAAGATGAACCGCTCTGGAATATCCGCGTTCTGCCAGACGGGACCTATGAACTGTTCGGCAAAGCGGACGGTCAGCGGTATGTTTTCCGCCCTGTCAAAGGATCGGCCTGTTTGCAGGACCCGGACCGGCAGGATTCGGGTTCCTGTCACGAATGTCACTCGGTGGAGAGATGAGCAATCGAACCCTGTCCCGTCGCGATTTTCTGAAATTAGCCAGCGCCGCCATTCTGACCGCCAGCGGTCTGCTTGGACTGGAAGGCCTGTTTCGTTTCCTGAATACCCAAACTGAACCCCTCCCGCCGACCGAATTCGACCTTGGCCCGGCCAGCAATTATCCACCCGGCTCACGCAAGGTCCTTCCGGACATTCCGGCGCTCCTCCTGCACGCGCAAAGTGGATACTCGGCGATCAGCCTGGTTTGCACGCACTTGGGCTGTACAGTGGAGAGTAAACCGGAAGGTTTTGCCTGTCCCTGTCACGGGTCCAGGTTTGATCCGCAGGGAAACGTTACACGCGGCCCGGCAAATAAGCCGTTACGCAGTCTGCGGGTCGAAGTCACATCCGATAACGAATTACGGCTATATACGAATTGACCCTTTCGCTGGGACCAAAAGGAGTCTAATTTGTCAATTGCATTATCCGAACTTCTCAAACTGTCGTCCGCGCGTCACAGACACCTCTGTCCGCGCCAGGTACTGGGAGTGCGTATGGGCTTGGCTGGGTTGACCACGATCGGCCTGGAAGCGCCCATGCCTCACAAAGAGGCCCTGGTGATAATTGAATCCGATGGCTGTTTTGCCGATGGAATTGAAGTTGCCACAGGTGCAATGGTGGGACATCGCACGCTGCGTTTGGCTGACGAGGGTAAAATTGCCGCCACTTTTGCAAATGTGAAGACCGGAGTTGCCGTCCGGTTGGCCCCGTGGCTGGCTGTACGGCAACGGGCTCTCACCTATGCCCCGGATGTGAAAAAGAAATATTATGCCCAGTTAAAGGGGTATCAGGTTATGCCGGAGATAGAACTATTCTCCTTCCAGGAAGTCACGCTGGATCCATCCCTGGATGCGATTATCAGCCGACCAGGGGTTCGGACAAAATGCGCCCAGTGCGGGGAGGAAATCATTAACGAGCGGCAGGTATTTTCAAACGGTGTAACCTTATGTAGAACTTGTGCGGGGATTGGTTATTACCGCATGAAGCCTGGATTGTAAAAGCCAATTCCTGGTTTATGCCGGTATAATTGGGCGGATATCTTAAAATTCGGAGCATCGTTTGATTTCATTTTTCGAACGCGTGGTAGATTACTACCGAGATCCGGAATATTTCCAGCAACTATTCAAGATCGGCATCCCGATTGCCCTCCAACAGGCCATTTTCGCGCTGCTGAACATGGTCGGGTACGTTATGGTTGGACAGCGCGGCGATGTCGCCATGGCTGCCGTCGGTGTGGCTGGACAGGTCTATTTCCTGCTTAACCTGTTCCTGTTCGGGGTCGTCAGCGGATCGGCTATGGTGACCGCCCAATTGTGGGGAAAGCGGGATATCCTGAATATCCGTAAAGTACTGGCGTTGTGCTTATGGATGAGCATCGCCATCAGTGGTATTTTCATGATCCTCGCAGAGCTTATCCCGGCCCAAATCGTAGGATTTTATTCGTCGGACCCACAGGTGATCGCCCTGGGCAGCGACTACCTGCGCATCCTTGCCGGGGCATTCATCTTCTTTGCCATCACTTTCAGTTACGGTCTCGTTCTCCGTAGCGTGGGAAATGTACTCTTACCGGTTGGTATCAGCATCGCCTCGCTGGTGTTAAACATCCTGCTCTCCTGGTTGCTGATCTTTGGCAAGTTTGGCCTGCCGGAATTGGGGGTGCTGGGAGCAGCCTGGGCGGCATTCATCTCCCGGGTGCTGGAATGCGTGGCGTTGCTGGTAGTGGTCTATGGCACTCGCTCCCCTGTGGCAGCCTCACTGCGTGAACTGTTCTCCTTCGATGGCCGCTTCTTTGTGCGAGTGATGAAACCCGTTCTACCGGTGATCATTAACGAATTGGCCTGGTCACTGGGCATCACATTCTATAACAAAGCCTACGGTCACATCGGCACAGTGGCTCTGGCAGCCATCAATATCATGGCAACGGTGGACAACCTGGCCCTGGCATTGTTCATGGGTATCTCCAATGCCACCTCTGTTGCTGTGGGAAACAGTATTGGCGCTGGCGAGCAGGAAAAAGCCTATCGTTATGCCGGCCGCTCGCTGGGGCTGGGAACGGTACTGGCGGTGCTGGTAGGCGCGGTTGTATTGCTGACGCGTAATCCCGTCATCTCCATGTACAAGGTTTCCCCGGAGGCCGCCGATGCAGCTTTCCGGCTCCTGACCATCCTCGGTCTGTTCCTTTGGATCCGGGGAACAAATATGACCATCATCGTCGGCCTGCTGCGCGGCGGTGGAGACACGCTCTTCTCGCTCGGCCTGGACGGGCTCATCATCTGGATCTTGGGTGTGCCGATGGCTTTCCTGGGCGCATACGCGTTGCACTTACCCATCCACTGGGTGTACTTAATGGTTATGTCGGAGGAAGTGGCAAAGTGGATCCTTGGCCTGTGGCGGTATTTCACTCGCAAATGGATCCACGATTTGACCCATTTGAGCACTGCCGCGACGCTTGAGTAATATTTATCCCCGCTCTCCAGTTTTTGAAATACTCCTTGACACAATCCTGAAACCAATGATAGACTCTGCCCCGTTAATATAATTCTAAGAAAAGGAGGCGCACTTCATGTTCATCAAGAATCCCGTCAGTATCCTGCATATCCGCACCAATGATGCGGCTGGCATGATTCTACCTTCTCGGAGTGCGCCTGTTGACTGAACGTCAACTTTCCCCTGGTCTTTTGCCACGGTGCGCTCCCGCACCGTGGCTTTTTTATTCGAGTTGGAATGCAGGAGCTTGCTCCTGCGGTTGCGACGGCACATCGTACCCGTAGGGTAAGCCGCCGCACTCCAAAAATTAGGAACAAACTATGGCAACCATTGCACCCTCAACCTATTTTGACTTCCGCAAAGCCCTGACTAAAAAGAAACTGGTCGGGATGCTGCGTATGATGACCGGTTACCGGTCGGCTTATATGGCGGCCAACCTGACGCTGGCAGTCTCTGCGCTGGCAAAGACGGCAACGTATCTGCTCCTGCGTAACTTTGCCGATACAATTCTGGGCAATACCGCCCCCTTCGCCGGTACGCTCGAGCGGACCCTGATCCTGATTGCGCTGGGATTCGTCGGTCTGGCTGTGGTGGAGGGCGGGTTTTCCTTCCTGTCCGGGCGGCTGGCGGCTTTCTCGGCGGAAGGGATTACGCGCCGCCTGCGCAACTTCCTATTCGATCACATCCAGCGCCTGAGTTTCGCCTACCACAGCAAAACCCCCACCGGTGACCTGATCGAGCGTGTCACTTCGGACGTGGACTCTGTCCGAAGTTTTTTCAATGAACAGGCCATTGGCGTCGGGCGCATCGTGCTGTTGTTCATCATCAACTTCGTTGCCATCTGGCAGTTGAATTGGAAACTGGCGCTGGCCTCCATCATAGTCATCCCGTTCATCCTGGCGGTTTCGGTGTGGTTCTTCAAGAAAGTGACCAAGGCCTACGAGAAGTACCAGGAACAGGAAGCGGCGCTCTCGACAACTTTGCAGGAAAACCTTACCGGCGTGCGCGTGGTAAAAGCCTTCGCCCGGCAGGATTACGAGAAAGACAAGTTCGAGAAAGACAACTGGGAAAAGTACCTGCGCGGCAAGAAACTCCTGCGCATGCACTCGCTCTTCTGGCCGCTCTCCGACATTGCCTGCGGTCTCCAGATGCTGGGGGGATTCATCTTCGCCGCTATCCTTGCCATCCGCGGGGAGATCACAGTTGGCACGTATCCGGCCTACGTCGGCCTGGTCGTCTTGCTCATTTGGCCGATGCGCAACCTGGGCCGCATCATCGTCAACACTTCCACCGGCCTGGTCTCGTACGAACGCCTGATGGAAATCGTCAAACAGGAGCGTGAACCGCTGACCGATGGCAAGGTGCAGGTTCAGGGTCCGGTGCGAGGCGATATCGTCTTCGAAAATGTCTCGTTCCAGTACGAAGACGGTGGCAGCGAGGTGCTCAAGGATGTCTCGTTCCGTATCCAGCCGGGACAGGCGGTTGCGCTGCTCGGTTCGATCGGTTCGGGAAAAACCACCCTGGTCAACTTGCTGCCGAGGTTCCACGAGTACACCGACGGGCGCATCCTGCTTGATGGAGCGGAATTGAAGGATTACTCGCGCGAAACCCTGCGCCAGCAAATTGGCATCGTGGAGCAGGAACCATTCCTGTTCAGCCGTTCGATTGGCGAAAATATTGCTTACGGTGTCGGCCGGGAAGCCTCGCAGGACGAGATCGAAAAAGCGGCCAAAGCCGCCGCAGTACATGACGTGATCCTGTCCTTTCCTGATGGCTACAAAACGCTGGTCGGCGAGAAGGGCGTGACGCTCTCCGGCGGGCAGAAACAGCGCGTAGCGATTGCCCGCACCCTGCTCAAGAACCCGCGTATCTTGATCCTCGACGACTCAACCTCCAGCGTGGACACCGAGACGGAAGCCGAAATCCGGGGTGCGCTGAACGGGCTGATGGAGAACCGTACCACATTCATCATCGCCCACCGCATCCAGTCGGTCATGAACGCCGACCTGATCCTGGTGATGGACAAGGGCGCGGTTATCCAGATGGGCCGCCATGAGGAACTGGTTACCCAGGACGGCATGTACCGCCAGATTTATAACATCCAGACTCGCATTGACGAAGAACTGGAAGAAGAGATTACAAAGGCGGAAGGATGAACTATGAAGGATGAAAAGGTGCAAGATCTTCGTGTTCGAACCAAGGAATTCGCGCTGAGGATTATCCAGCTCTATACATGTCTGCCGAAGACGACCGAAGTCCAAGTGATTGGCAAACAGGTTTTGCGCTCTGGAACGTCCATCGGGGCGCACTATCGCGAGGCGAGCCGCGCCAAATCTGACGCCGATTTCATCAGCAAAATCGAAGGCGCATTACAGGAACTCGACGAAACCGCCTACTGGCTTGAACTGCTGGTCGAATCTGGGATCGTCAAAGCCGAAAAACTCGATTCTCTCATCAAGGAAACAGACGAATTGATCGCGATCCTTGTAACCATCGCAACCAAAGTGAAAAACCGTTTGCACAAGAAGGGATAAAGCGAAGAACGAGAGAAACTCTGTTTTTTTCTTTCATCCTTCATCCTTCCGTTTTCATCCTTTGGAGGAACTATGCCCGAAGAAGTAATTGAACTCGAAGAAGAAGAACATACCAGTCAACTGACTGCCCCGACCCTCAAGCGCATCATTGGCCTGCTCCGGCCGCACTGGCGCTGGATGGTGGGCTTTTTGCTCCTAATCGGCCTGACCGGCGGGTCAGACGCCCTCTTCACGTACATCAACAAATACATGATTGACGAGGGCATCATGAAAAGGAGCATCCCCACCCTGCTCCACTACGCCTCGCTTTACGGTGCCTTACAATTGATACAGGCGGCGATGGTGTTCGGATTCATCTACCTGGCCGGCATCCTGGGCGAACGCATCCAGTATGACCTGCGCCGGGCGCTCTTCAACCACCTGCAAGACCTGTCGCTCTCATACTACAGCCAGAACGCGGTGGGACGGCTGATGGCGCGCGTGACCTCGGACACGGGCCGCGTTTCGAGCCTGATGACCTGGGGCATGCTCGATGTGACCTGGGCAATTGTCAGCGTCATCTCGTCTACTGTCTTCATGCTGATCATCAACTGGAAACTGGGTCTGATGGTCTTCAGCATCATCCCGGTGCTGATACTCATTGCGGTCAACTTCCGCAAGAAGATCCTGGTGGAGTTTCGCAAGTCGCGCCGGGCCAACTCAAAGATCACCGGTGAGTACAACCAGAACATCCAGGGCGTGCGCGTGATCAAGGCGCTCGGACGCGAAGACGAGAACCTGAAAGAGTTCTCCGTCCTGACCGACAACATGTACAAGGCCTCCTACCGGGCCGCCTGGCTCTCGGCGCTCTTCCTGCCGACCGTGCAAATTGTCTCGGCCTTCGCGCTGGGTGCGATTGTCTGGTATGGTGGGATCCAGAGTCAGATTGGCGGATTCAGCCTGGGCAGTATCCATGCCTTCGTCTCTTATCTGACCTTCATGATCTGGCCGGTGCAGGACCTGGCGCGCGTCTACGCCGAAATGCAGCATTCCATCGCCTCAGCGGAGCGGATCTTCAAGTTGCTCGACACTGCCCCCGAGGTCCACAACCGCCCGGAGGCTTTTCCGGCGGAGACCATGCGCGGAGAGATCGAGTTCGACCATGTCCACTTCTACTACGAAGACCGCAAACCGATCCTGACCGATTTCACTTTGAAGGTCAAACCGGGCGAGACAATTGCCCTGGTCGGGCCAACCGGCGGCGGGAAGACGACCATCGTCAACCTGCTGTGTCGTTTCTATGAGCCAAAAGAAGGCCTCATTCGCATCAACGGACGCGACTACGGCGAGTACACGCTCCAGTCGATTCACTCTCACATTGGAATCGTGCTCCAGACCCCGCACCTGTTCTCCGGTTCGATCCTCGAAAACATCCGCTACGGCCGGTTGGACGCCAGCAACGAGGACATCGAAGCGGCCGCGAAAATTGCCGGGGCGCACGACTTCATCCTGACCTTTGAGAAGGGTTACGACCAGAACGTGGGCGAAGGCGGTAACCTGCTCTCGGTGGGGCAGAAACAACTCATCAGCCTGGCACGCGCTGTGCTGTCAAGACCCGAAATCTTCATCATGGACGAGGCCACCTCCAGCGTGGACACGCTGACCGAGGCCCTGATCCAGCGCGGCATGGAAGCCCTGATGGCAGGACGTACATCCTTCATCATCGCCCACCGCCTGAGCACCATCCGCCGGGCGGACCGCATCGTGGTCATCGAAGACGGGCACATCGCCGAGATGGGCACACACGCCGAACTTGTCAAATTGCGCGGCCACTACTACCGCCTGTACACCCAGCAGTTCAAGTACGAGAAGGAACAAGCCTACGGCGTGGCGGTGCCGAACGCGCTGCCGGTTATTACGTAGGTCACGCTTGAAGCGTGACCTACCTTTGGCAAAAGAAAAGGGCTCGTCGGAATGACGGGCTCTTTTATCGTCAACCGAAAATTATCTTGTTCATCATTCTTCGTTTCCTTTCTCATACCTGAACTAGTGAACAAAAATCTGGGCAAGGAACCCGATGATGATCCCAATAATTGACCCGCCGACTCCTAGAAGAGTTCCAACCAGCCCAAGGCAGGTGGGAATCCCAATGGTGATAACCAGGAAAATGATCAAATACTTCCCCCATTTACTCATCGTTTGTTTTACTTCAGCCTCCCGCCAGAACTCTTCCGGCACAGGCATGCTGATGCCGCAATACTGGCAGCGCAGCGTGTGCTCCGGGCCGCCGGTATATTCCAGCGCCGCACCGCAACCCGTACAATTAAAAGGTTGTGCCATAATATTTCTTTTTGTTAGTCAAGCGAACAATGCAGACGCCCACCCGCAGGCGGGACTCCCGGCCAGCAACACCTCACCCAAATCCGGTTGCAGCAGACCGCACAGCATATTGATGGAGGTGGTCTTGCCAGCCCCGTTTGGGCCTAGCAGGTCGAAAACCTCGCCGCGCCGGACTTGCAGGGTGAGGCCGTCTACGGCGGTCAGGCCGCCGCAGCGTTTGGTCAGGTTATGGGTTTGGATGGCAATGTCGGTCATGGGTTTAAAGAATTCCTGCTTTCAGCGGGGATTAGTCCTGCCGTGAGCATAAAATCCTGATAGGTTTATCTATTAATAGCGATAACGATCAGGATAATCAGGATGATGGAGACGGGCGTCCACACCCAGGACAAGTCGCCTGGATCCGATGCGCCGTTCCCGATCCCGACCGGGTGGATACACAGGAGAGGCAAATCGGCCGTTTTATGCAGCAGTTCTTCATCCGTCGTGGTAAAGGGGTTGAAGCCGTCTAAAAAACCGGCAAAACCAGCATTCTGCAGGATTTTGCGCAGGATGATCCTTCTTTCATCCAAATCGGTAACATCCTCGACCGCTCCAAAAAGGGGACCGGCGGGAAGGATGACTTCGATCTCCCGCATGGCGATCATGTTGCGGTACCAGTCCGAAAGGTGCCCCCAGCCGGCCATGCAGTAGACATTTCCCTTATGGATGGCGTAATTGACCGGCGCATAACGAACTTTGCCGGTCTTTCTGCCGATCGTTTTCAAGACCATGATATAACCGGTTACACAGTTTCCCATGAACGGTCCAAAACCGAGACGGAACATCGGCACCATGAACAGTCTGTTGAAAAGCCGGAAACTGCGGCGTTCTAAATTGGTCATACTTTCCTCCTTCGGATGGAGATTATTCGATAGTATATATTGAGTTGACTGATATGGGAATATACCTCCTATTACTCACCTTGGGAGTGGCACATTTTATGGGTTAATCAGACACTTCATCATAGAGGCCACAGTCCTGTTGGGCGAAATCGCAACGACAGGCGGAAAGGAGGCAGGGTATCCCCTGAGGGGATGTCCGTTTCTAGGAACAAAAGAGGAACGAATACCCCTCTGTGGTTTCTCCAAATGGTCTGACGAGGCGGCGGGATCTTCGGCGCCTCGTGGCGCCGAAACAGCCGATGGCGGCTTGCCCCCCCGGGGTGATGCGCGAACGCCGCCTCGGCTAACAGCAGTAAAACGCCGATGCAAGCTCTCCGAATTTGAGTACCTTTTTTTGGAAATCGCACGGAACGAATAGGGACCCCTCCGCCTTCCCCCGTTCCACGCCCCCTTCGGAAACCTTCAGCGAGAACAGGGGGAGGAAATTCGGGTCTCGATATACTTCACACCTCGACCCGTCGACTCAGGGGATAGAATCGTTCCGCGGAACAAAAGAGGAACATTGCGAGGACGATGTGCTGCGCGAAAGCCGCCTCAGTTAGTGACGCCGTCACGACCATTGATCCCCTTCACCCTTTGGGTACTTCGCGAGGATGATATTTGTTTCCGCGGAAAAAAAGAAAAACAAATCCTTTTTCATGCAAAAAACTATGAAAATGCGCAAATCAAATGGCTCGAAATTCAAAGAATTTTGTTTCAGAAACTTACTCTGAGTTATGAATTTGCAAATTCCGTTCAAAAAACACCGCATAGGCGGCTTCAGACGTCCATTTCCCGGGAAAAAACAACTGAAATCGCTCCTACAAGCTGTATTCGCCGCGACGACCATGCCTTCGGAGGAGCTTAAACCGATTTGTCAAAACAAATCGGAACAAATCCTTTTTCCCGGAAGAACACCGTGACGGTGCGCCGGAAAGAAGCCTGGCATCGACGCCTTATTCGACGACTCATATCGACGCCTCATGCTCCGACGGGATACCCTGCGGGGTACGATGTGCTGCGCGAGAGTCGATGCGGCTGATTGGCGACTCTCTCCAAGGGGTGCTTGGCGAACACCGCCTCAGCCAATGGCGAACTTCTTCGTAATTTTCAGATTTTAAGGTCCTAAAGAAAAAGCGGCAAGGATTCCCAACGAAGTCCCTTGCTACTCGATTATTATAAAACATATGTTCTAATCTGTCAACCAAGGAGCTAAATTGCGTCACTACCGGGCTTGCTAGGCAAGATTATCGCGCTGTTTCTCGAGAAGTGAAGGTGGTTACTACCAGCGCGAATGACATGCCTGGTCAGGCAAGTTGCGCAGAAGTGCAACCTTAACAATAAAACTAACCACCCATCTTCTTCCTGGATCTTATTCCTGGAACCCCGTCTGGTAAAGGTTGTAATACATTCCCTGTTTCTCAAGCAGTTCAGTGTGTGTGCCCTGCTCAATGATCCTGCCGTCATGGATGACCACAATCCGGTCGGCATTGGTGATCGTGGACAGGCGGTGGGCAATGACAAAGGATGTGCGCCCTTTCAGCAGCCGAGCCAAGGCTTTTTGAATGATCTGCTCGGTCTGTGTATCCACCGATGAAGTGGCCTCGTCGAGGATGAGAATGCGCGGGTCGGCCAGCAAGGCGCGTGCAAAGGAAAGCAACTGCCGCTGACCCACGGAGAGCATCACCCCCCCCTCCTCGACCGAAGTCTCGTACCCTTTGCGTAAATTGACGATGAAGTCGTGCGCCCCAACTGCTTTCGCTGCGGCTTCGACCTCGGCATCTGTGGCTGCCAGCCGCCCGAAGCGGATATTCTCCGCCACCGTCCCGTTGAACAGGAACGGGTCCTGTAATACCACGCCCATCTGCCGCCGCAGGGAAGCCTGCGTCACTGAACACAGGTCATGACCGTCTACCAGAATACAGCCTTCGGTCGGGTCGTGGAAGCGGGAGAGCAGTTTGACCATGGTGGTCTTGCCCGCCCCGGTCTCGCCGACCAGGGCCACGGTCTCGCCCGGGCGGATGTGCAGGTCAATGTCGGTCAGAATGGGCGCCGGGTCATCCGAGTAATGGAACGAGACGTGCTCGAAGGTCACCTCGCCCTGGATGACCGGTAACTCCCTGGCTTCCGGAGCGTCCTGCACCTCGACCGGCGTATCCAAAAGCCCCATGATGCGTTCCCAGCCGATCATCGTGGACTGGAGCGCGTCGTAACGGCGGCTCAGGTCACGGATAGGCTCGAAGAATCGGTCAATGTACAGGATGAAAGCCACCAGCACACCCGCGGTGATGGTTTCGCCGAGGACTGCCGCCCCGCCCAGCCAGACTACCAGACCGGTGGCAATTGCCCCGAGTATGTCCACGCTGGGGCTGAACACGGACGAGATGCGAGCCGTGGCAATGGCGCGCTCGAGGTGATAGCGGTTGACGTAGTCCCGGAAGTGTTCATAGTTCTGTTTCTGCCGGGAGAAGGCCTGGACGACCCGCACGCCGTTCACGTTCTCGGCCAGTACCGAGTTCACCCAGGAGATTGCGGCGCGCACTTTACGGTAGGCGGCACGTGAAGCGCGCCGGAAGAAGATGGTAATGAGTATCATGATGGGCAGGACGCTGAAGGTGAGCAGCGCCAGGCGCACGTTCATATCCAGCATCACCAAAATGATCAGGGCCAGGGTGAAAACGTCTCGGGCAATGGCCAGCACAGCCCAAGTCAGAAAGTCCCGCAGTGTCTCCACATCGTTGATGGCTCGCGTGATGACACGTCCGACGGAGTAGCGGCTGTAGAAGCCGAGCGAGAGTTCCTGGAGATGGGTGAAAAGCTTCTTGCGCAAATCATAGATGATGGACTGCCCGACCCAGGCCATGATATTGACCCGGTAGTAGGTGCCGACCCATTGGACCACAGAGACAGCCAAATAGGCCAGAATAGTGTAGCGCAAGATAACGGCGTTGCCGGCGTTGAGACCGCTGTCAATGGCAATTTTGACAAAGTAAGGCCCCGCCACTGATGCGGCGGAGGCGATGAGCATAAGCAAAGCGGACAGGATCAGCCGCCCCGCGTAGGGACGGGTGAATGCAATCAACCTTTTGGCGGTCTGCGGGTTAACGCCCTTGTCGTATAGTTCTTCGGACTGGGTAACGTAGGTGGGTGGGGTAATGGTAGTGGTAGCCATAGTTGTTTAACTCAAATTACGATAACGACCGGTCCGACGTGCGGCGGCCTTTGATGGCCTCGCGTTCCCGTTCGCGAACGAAGAGTTCCTCGGCCACTTCGGTCTCTTCGATGAAACGGTTTTGCTGGCTCAACTGCAAGTCGTAGATTTCCTTGTACAGCCCGCCTTCCGCCAGCAATTCGTCATGCTGGCCGCGCTGGACAATACGGCCATCGGCCATGACCAGGATCAGGTCCGCCCGGCGGACGGTGGCCAGGCGGTGCGCAATCACAAACGTGGTGCGGCCTTCCATCAGCCGGTCAAGCGCTTCCTGGATGAGCCGTTCCGTCTGGGTATCCACGGAGGAAGTCGAGTCGTCCAGGATAAGAATGCGCGGGTCCATCAACAGGGCGCGCGCAATCGCAATCCGCTGGCGCTGACCGCCGGAAAGCGTCACTCCCCGCTCGCCGACCAGAGTCTCGTAACCTTCGGTAAACTTGACAATGAAATCGTGCGCCTGGGCCGCTTTCGCCGCTGCGAAAATCTCCTCGTCGGTGGCCTCGGAGCGGCCATAACGGATGTTCTCGCGGATGGTGTCGGAGAAGAGCAGCGAGGTTTGGAGCACGATGCCGATCTGCCGCCGCAGGGACACGAGTTCCGCCTGGCGCACATCTACGCCATCCACAAGCACCGCGCCGTCGGTCACGTCGTAGAAGCGCGGGATCAGGTTGACCAGCGAGGTCTTGCCAGAGCCAGTCTGCCCGATCAGGGCAATGAGCTGATTCGGCTTGACGGACAGGTCAATGCCGGAAAGAGCGTCAATCTTTTCGTCCTGGTAGCGCAGGGAAACGCCGCGGAATTCCACGCGACCGCTCAAGGTCCCGAGCGCTACGGCCCCGGCCGGGGACTGGATCTCCGGTTCGTGGTCCAGGATCTCCAGCACGCGCTGCGCACCGGCTTCAGACTCTCCCAGCGCGTTGACCAGCCAGGCCAACTGCTGCACCGGTCCCGAAAGCATCAGCAGGTAGGCGTTGAAGGCCACCAGTTCGCCCACCGTCATCTTCCCCTGCAATACCAGCGGGCCGCCGATCATCAGGATCAAGATGGTGCCCATCGTGATGAGCAGGTTGGTGGTGGGCATGACCTTCGACCATTCGCCAAGGACTTTGACACGTGCCTTGAAATAGGAGCGGTTGATCTGGTCGAAACGGTCAATCTCGTGCGGTTCACGGGCGAAGGCGCGCACCACCTGGGCCCCCGACACGTTCTCCTGCAACTGAGCCGAGAGGTCGCCGAGGGTGTTGTCCACGTCGTAAAAGAGACGGGTGATGCGCTGGCCGAAGTCGGTCGTCATCATGACCATCGGGACGAGCGGCAGGAGGACGATGACCGCCAGCCAGGGGTTGCGGGCAACCAGAATGGTCACTACACCGACCGAGAGCACGCCCAACTGGACGACCTGGACCAGGCTATCCCCTGCAAAGGACTGGACGGCGCGCACGTCTTCGATGCAGCGGTTGATCAACTGGCCGGTGGTGCTGTGGTCGTGATAGGTGAAGGGCAGGTACTGGATGCGGTCGTACATGGCGTTGCGCAGGTCGTAGCCCACGTGCGCCCCAATCCATTCGGTCAGGTAACGCTGAGCCAGGTTCAGGACGGATGTGCCCGCGCCGATGCCAACCAGGATCAGCGCCGAGCGGACCAGAAAGGCGGTTGCCCCGGCTTTCAAGCCCTGGTCAATCACACCCTGGATGATTTGCGGCACCACCAGCGAGAGACCGGTCATGCTCAACAGGATGAGCATGTTGAGCAAGAGTTGCCAGAGATATGGTTTGAGATAGGCGCGTAGTTTGAAAAGATGTTTCATGAGATGAAATGCGAGATTACGGGTTCAAAAAAGCTTTGCGGAGGGTTTCCATGCCCAGCAGGAAAGTTTCCAGTTCTTCCGGGCTGAGATGCTCGAAACGGGCGGACAACCAGGCCTCGGCTTCGGTGAAAATGGCTTCCATCACGCGCTGACCCTCGTTTGTGAGCGCCAGCGGGACATTGCGGCGGTCTTCCGGGTCTTGGCTGCGGGTGACCAACCCCCTGCGCACCAGCGCGTCCACGGCTTTACTGACCGCTGAGCGGCTGGTCTGGCTGGCCTCTGCCAGGGCGCTGACCGAAGTGCTGCCGTTGCGAATGCGGCGCAGAACCTGGAACTGCTCCTCGGTCATCTGGAATTTTTCGACCGCGATGCGGCGGATCTGGCTGCGCGTCTGCCGCCAGGCAGGCGGGACGCTTTCCCAAAATTTGTCGATCAGGATGGGGCTGGAGGTTGGGTTTGGCATGGCGACCTCGTTATAGTTGCAAGGGCGAATAGTTGAGCAACGAAACTATTATATCAGCACTGCTGTGCCGCGGCTATGTGTGATTCATCCTCCTGATTTTATCGGGATGTCATGTCTTTGATGATCCCCAAAGATTTAGAATTATGTTGAATAGAAGATGTCGTGATAGAATCAAATGGTAGCCCTACTGTCGAAAGATGTTTCGCGATGAAACCGCTAGATACATAAATAATTAACTTCTTGATTTAAGGAGGATTATCATGGGCGCACATATTCTTTTAGTTGGCAAAGATAATTTCAAGATATGTGTTGAAAAAGGTATTTACGGGTGCGTAATGCCGTCAAAAGAATGGAATAGGGGAGAGGTCATCGCGGGGGTATTATCGATTCAACCGGGCGACCTAATCTTCTTTTACGTCAAGAACATAGGAATTTTTGGACTCTGGAAAGTAATTGGGCAACCGTTTTACGATGAAACTAAAATATGGAATAATGACGAGCAATTATTTCCTTTCAGGTTTTCATTTGAACCAACTGTAGGCTGTTTTGAAAAGCCCGTGTCACTTAGTGATGTTCTTGATTTATACGACAAAAGCAGGATATGGACCTTTGATTTAAACCCCGTACAACAAAAAAATCAATACAAGATTACGATGGACGAAGCAAGAGAATTAATACGCTTACTGTTGCGGAATAATCCCATCAGGAAAGCACCGTCGCCAATTACCGATCCATACAAACCCATCAATTTCACCAATATAGAGGTTGACTTTTCTTCGGTTGAAGGCGATCGCTTGCGCTACGAGAGTTGGCTTAACGCGTGGTTTGTCCGTTCCTTTGAACAAGGGAATCTCAAAGAGATGTTTGGCGATTACCAAGAATTTATAAATCTTGTGCCAACATCATTCAATAAAGTTATGGATGTTTTTCTCACCCATGTTACTAGAATAGATGGGATAGAAATCTTGTACAAATTCACCTGTATTGAGCTAAAGGCAGATAAAGCTGATGAAGCAGATTTAGCCCAAGTACTTCGCTATGAAGATTGGATTGCGCGCAAACTTGCAGCTGGTGATCACGAGATGGTACAAAGCGTTTTAGTTGCGTCGAAATTTTCTGAAGGTGTACTAGATTATGCAAAAAAGCGTCTCAAAATTGAAGAAAAATCTGTCCGACTGATTTCTTATCGAGTAGCCAAGAATGAAATACTACTTACAGAAATTTCATAAAGATTTCCTTTTAGCAGATGATCATAGGGCAATAAAAAAGGCCCGCAATGATTTTTATCATCGGACTTTGGGTGCTGAGTTTTCGTTAGAGTTAGCCAAGCAAGAAATGTCACGATGCGTATTTGCGCGAGAAATTTCTCAGTTTTTAGAAAAAGGTTTATCACTATTGTATGGGAAAAACACATACAAAGTAAATATTCTACAGTTTAATGCAGAACCAAACAGTCCTTTCATCAGGCCAGATGTTGTAATTACACTAAATAAAGGGGAACGGATCAAAAAGATATCCGTCTCTTGTATTTGGCATACTTATAACCACAAACAAGGCTATTCAGGGTATGCTAATTTACTTGGAAATCAATTTTCCATTGCTACAGTAATCACATCTGAAATTGTTCCGTCTAAATTGGCTTTAATGGTTTTTGGTATTCCAGGATTATCTTCTGTTTATCACATCGCTTTGCCGGAGTTTTTGAGCGCTTATAGTCGTATTGGCAACGAAGATCAATTGGACATGTTAGGAATGATGATAAAGAGTCATCAGCTTCGTGACATCAGCGACCTGCCATTCGATCTGGCCGTTAAGTGCTATGCTTAGCGAAATTTAGCCAGGCATATTTCATGCTATTCAATCTATCCGAGGAGATACCATGACCGAACCCCGCAAGAAAATTACCCTGCCCTATCTTTTCAAAAAGGTCGCCGACGGCCAGCCCATCACCTGGCTGACCTGCTACGACTATCCGACCGCCTACCTGCAGGAGCAGGCCGGGATCGAGATGATTCTGGTTGGCGACAGCCTGGGCATGACCATGCTCGGCTACGACAGCACCCTGCCGGTCACCATGGATGATATGGTCCGCCACGCCCAGGCCGTCCGGCGCGGCGCCCCCACTGCGTTTGTGGTCGGCGACATGCCCTACATGACTTACCAGCCGTCGGTCGAGACGGCTATCCGCAACGCCGGTCGCTTCATGGCCGAATGCGGCTGCGACGCCATCAAACTGGAAGGCGGTGCGGCCATGGCTGACCGCATCAAAGGCATCGTGGAGGCCGGTATCCCGGCCATCGGCCATCTCGGGCTGACGCCGCAATCCGTCAGCGCACTGGGTGGCTTCCGCGTACAGGGTAAGTCCGCCCTGCTGGCCAAGAAAATCCTCGACGACGCCAAAGCGCTCGAAAAGGCCGGGGCGTTTGCCATCCTGCTCGAAATGGTCCCCGACCGGCTGTGCAAACTCATCACCGAACGCGCCGAAGGCTGTATCATCATGTCGCTCGGCTCCGGCCCGGATGCGCACGGTCAACTGCTCATCTACCACGATATGTTTGGCCTGTACCCCAAGTTCAAGCCGAAGATGGCCAAGGTCTACGGCAACGCCGGAGAGGTCATCCTTAACGGTCTGAAGAGCTACCACGACGAAGTCATCAGCAAGCAGTTCCCCCAACCGGAAAACTGGTTCGGGATGCCGGATGAGGAATTTGACGAACTGAAGAAGATGTTGGAGTGATTTTTTAGGGGCGCAAGGCCTTACGCCCCTGCCCCCCACGAGGAGAATTATGGAAAAAGACCTGCGCAAACTGCTCGCCATCCCCACCGACCGCCTGGACGCCATCAACGCCGTCCTGCTCGACCCCGGCGAAAAAGTGATGAACGACTTCCTGGCCATCGTCGCCAAATATGGCACGCCGGAGGAGATCAACCGCAAGCACTGCGAGTCCCGCAAACTCGACCATCTTATGAAATTAGTCGGCGAACATGCCCCCGGTCACGTCAAGGATTTGAAGTGGCTGATGGAACAACGCGACAGCGGCGCGTTCGCCTCCGTAGTGGAATACCGGACCCTGGTCCTGGGCGACCGGGCAAAGAGCATGAAATTCACTGACAAGTCTGCCGTCACGCTCGAAGTCTCGGCCTTGCAATATTTCCCCTGGATCCGTCCGATGATTGAGCGCGCCATAAAAGATCGCAGCCTTGTCCCCGGCCGCTTCATCGCTGTCCGTAAGATGAAGGAATCCGAGGCTGATGGCGACCTGCCAGCAATCGTGGCCGCCCTGGATATCATCGGGGCCTCGTTCGTCGAGACGCTCGACACGAAGGGCGCCGATGGCTCCAACATCCACCTGAATGGCCCTGACACCATTACTGGCTACTTCGGCGGTATCGGCCAGCCCAACGAATACGCCCTCAAGTGGCTGGACGAATTTCTGTATTACTACACCAACTATGGCGTCCAGCAAGTTCTGAACTTTAATGCCGGGACGATCCTGCTCGGCTTCCTGCTTTACCGCCTAGGCGTGGATATCCAGTTCAAGATTTCGGTCTTTTTCGGCTCGGATAACCCCTATCATGCGCTGTGGATCATGCTGGCCGCCAAACTATTCAGCCGCGACGATGGTTCCAGTCCGCTGATCGGCTTCAACTGGTCGAACTCCATCAACAACGAAACAATGGAAATCACCGCCCAGTTCCGTAAGGCGCTTGGTTTTGAGGACGTGGTGCGCTTCGAACATCACATCACCGAGACCCAGAAATCCATCGTCCGCCAGCCCTACAACCGCCGCGCCGAACTGGTGGAGATCGCCGACCACGTGGCCAACATCTCTGCCAAGCACGAGGGCGGCGACCCGGAGATCGACTCGGCGCGCCTCCACCCCTCCGACATCCTGGATTACTTCCGCGAGAAGAAGGAAGTCATCGAGGCCGGCGACTGGGACAATATGCAATTGAATTTCATGGACAAAGTGGACGCCTGCAATAAGTCCGCCTGGGCGCTGACGGAGGCGGGGCTGTCGTTCATTGCTGCACAAAATCTTCATAAGTGAAACCATAGCGCGGCTTCTAGCCGCGCTTCCAGCCGCCTGCCTGCGCAGGCAGGCAACCAAACAGACGTGTCGTGGCGAGGCGGCGTTCCCTTCGGCTTCGCTCAGGGCATGCTTCCGCCGAAGCAATCTCCTCGTGGGCTGGGAGACTGCTTCGCACACCTGCCCTGGCGGGTGGTGCCAGGGAAGAACGCTCGTAGCGACACCATAAGACAAAATCTTCGCGGTTGCGCTAGTTTCTCAAGAGTAATACTATAGGGCGGCTAAGCGGTCGCTTTAAATTTTTTTGTATATTGTTTGCTTGGTATTAGAGTAGATAGATAGTGTGTTATTGGCTATACGCACTATGTCGAATAAACCGATATTTGCTGCATCCGCGTCAATAATTGCTCAAACTTTGTTTTAGAGACCCTGATACTTGGAATCGTCCAGTTCCCGGCGGAGTTTTTCCACACCTCTGTCTCTTCCTGCACTTCCGCCCTGCCCCACTCCAGTTCGGCTTTTTCGCCCTCGCGGATGTCGAGGCTGAGGCCTTCCACCGCGGTAACTTTCCCAAATCGTTTGGTCAGGTTTTCAGTACGGATCATGATTGCGCATTTCCTGCCAGGGGGAGCATGTCGGGAGAGATTGCAGTATATCCGCCCTGAACCGCTTCCCGGCTCTTGAGATATTTCAGCACGTATTGTCCGCAATTGCTTCCGATTTGATTCTCTCTCACTTCGCCGATGCTGACGATCACCTCGTATCCGGCCGCGACGAGCCGTTCGGCCACCTCCGTCCGGCCCTCCGGCTGGTGCGGGTCAATGTACGAGGCCAGACCGTTGCGCACCGCCTGGCAGGTCGGGTTGACCGGCGTGATCTTGACCAGGTAACGCTCCGGGTCGAAATAGCGGAGCAGTACCTCCGGCCCGACCGGCATCCCCTCGGCCAGTGCAAAGTTGAGCGTGATCTTGCGGTCGCCGGGGCGGAGAAAACGCTCGCCGTACGCGGCCATCCGGTCGAAGGTCCATTTGCGCACCGGGATCAGTTGATCGCGCAAAGCTGCATCGGTGGTGTGGACCGAGAACTGGAATTGGAACCGTCCATTGGCATACAGCCGGTTCTTGACATCAACCAGCCGCTCGAAAAAGGTATCGGTCCCGTGCGGCGCGATGGTCGAGACGGACGGCATCAGGCCCGGCGCATGGATACGGCGCGGTAGTTCCTCCAGCGCGTCCAGTACGGCCATATTCAACGCCGGTTCGCCCATGCGCGCAAATTGGATCTTAAACTTCGCGGCCGGCACGCGTCCATCCGGGTAAAAGCGGCGGACGATGTACTCGATCTGCGCCAGGATTTGTTCGGCAGTGGGCTTGCCGCGGTATTGTCCCCCGGCATCGCAGATCAGGCATTTCACCGGGCAGCCAAACAGCGTGGAGACCATCAATATCCAGCGCTCGTCGCGGCTGTAGGGCGGCTGGAGCGCCTCGACGAATTCGATCAACCGCCCCTCGCCCATGTCGGCCATGTAGACGGTGGCAATCTCTGGCGTTCCAGCAACGGCGAAAACGTTCATTATATAAGTCCTCCATTCAACCTGTCATTGCGAGCACATTCGCTACGCTCAGTGTAAACTCCGCGAAGCAACCCCCGCCTGCGAGGAGATTACTTCGGCCTATCGGCCTCGCAATGACAACTGCTCGTAAATTTGCATGGCGGCCCGCAAGCCCTCACCCGCCGCAATCGCAGTCTGGCGGAACAGGCCGTTGTGAACATCGCCAACGAAATATAGTTTACCGTATTCCATCAACTTGCGCTCCTGTAGTTTGACACTTTCCGCCAGGAAATCCAACTGCGGCTCCCGCCCGATGGCAAAGAGCAGGTAATCAGTGATCAGTGAACAGTTATCGGTGATCAGTCGCAGGTTGTTGGTTGGCTCATCTTCTTCGACAAGTTGAATGGTAGTTCGCTCCCGGTAGGTAATGGCGGGGGTTGCGCTCGCACGTTCCCAAAGCAGCGGCAGGCAGCTGGCTTCACTGCCGCGATTGAGGATGGTCACCCTATTCTTCCGGGACAGGTTCAACGCAAAGTCGAACGCCGCGTCCCCCGCGCCGACGACGACGATGTGTTTCTTCCTCGTTTTCACCAGCGGCCAGACTTCGCTGAAAATCCTATCCTTCACCTGGTCCGTAACCTTAACCGGTAACGATTTCGGCTTTGTTCCGGCAGCGATCACAACAACGTCGGGCCGGTATGTGGTCCGTCGCGTTTCCGCAAGCCACCCGCCCTCAAAGTTCAGGTTAACGACTTCATCGAAAATAATATCAACGCCAATCCGCCGGACCTGCTTCTCGAGCAAGGCGATCAGTTTTGGCCCGGAGATCCCCTCCGGAAAACCGGGGCAGTTTTCCACCAGGTTGGCATTCCGCAGCAGACCGCCAACGTGGTCTTTCTCGAGGAGAACGGGGGCGAGTCCATAGCGTTTGAGCTGGATGGCTGCCGTGATGCCGGCCGGACCCGCGCCGATGATGAGAACGTTTGGCATATTATGTGGCGTCATTTGAACGCAGCGAGGATTTCTTCGGTCAACACAGGCCTGGCAAATCCGTGCGCCAGGTTGAGAACGGCAGCCCGATGGAACGCTTCGGTGTAAGTCGCTGTGCCGTCAATGGCAAAGAATACTTCAAAGCCGCGCATGAAGGCCGAGCGCGCGGTGGTTTCACAGCACAGATGGGTCATCACCCCGGTGACCACCACCTCCCCCACCCCACCGGCGCGTAACATTTGCTCAAGTTCCGTTCCATAAAAGGCGTCGTATTGATGTTTGCCAAGCACAACACCCGTCGTCGTATCCAGTTCGGGGACGATCTCGCTTTCGGGTGTATCCGGTCCGAGCAGGGCCTTCCACCAGACGGCCATCTGACCGGCGTCGGCGGGGGTATTGGTATGGCGGGTAAAAATGACCGGTCGTTGGAGCGCACAAAATACCCGGATCAGTTTCTGAATACCGGGGATGATCGCCGCCGCGCTGGGGATAAAGGCGTGTGAGGAGTCTCGCAGAAAGTATGCCTGCATGTCCAATACCAGCAAGGCGGCGCGGCCGGGGTGGAAACGGACATTGTCATGCCCTCGGCGAAAAGCCTCGACCGAAGCCAGGATCTCCTGCGCTTTTGCCTGGATGGTTGCGGGTGTAAAGTACGATTCTTTTTTCACGTTGGGTGGCGCTTATTGATATCGCGTCTTCTCCAGATTCTCATCCGTCTCTTCGGGTGGTCTGGGCGTGAACTCGGCCACGCGCGCGGGAGCAATGTTCGAGGTCCGGCCCTTCGACTACGCTCAGGGGCTCGGGCTGGCGCAGCGCAAAAACGATTACCATACTCACAATCGCAAAGATACCGATGATTCCCTCGATAGCCAGCGCTGAAAATCCAATCTGCGAAACAAAAACGGCCACACCATCTGCCAGGGCATGGTAAAGAATCGCCAGGCCCACCCACCAGAATTTCTTGCGTGTGAATGCCTGCAAAACAAGCACCGAGCAGGCGAGGTGCAGCGGAATGGTAA
>Ga0265292_1001224_pt1 | contig 24145 bp, 22 predicted proteins | sample Munlanlewell296A_FD_189080 | JGI IMG/M metagenome (GOLD analysis project Ga0265292, IMG submission 189080) | Leachate microbial communities from a municipal landfill in Southern Ontario, Canada - Leachate well 296A | ecosystem: Engineered > Solid waste > Landfill > Unclassified | place: Canada... | reverse complement strand
TTCGGCTCGAAATCCGCCGCACCGCTCTTCAAGGACATCGCACAATTCCTCTTCGAGTACTACGGGATACCGCCGGACGAGAAATAATCACTTCCTCTTTCCGTACGCTCGCATTTTCCTGAGGTAGCGCTTCGTCCTGTACCCGAGCGGGAGGAGGGCGCTGAGCGCATAGAGACGATGGTGTCCTTTGGTATCGGCGCACACGATCGGGAGCTCCCTGCCGGCAACCTGCGAGAAGAGGAGCATGTACTGCAGGCACGCGCCGCAGGGAGGGAGAAGCCCGTCGTCGATCACGCAGACGGCGCGGAAGCGGTATTGCCCATGCGCGACGGCATGGTCGATCGCCGAACGCTCGGCGCACGTCCCGAGTCCGCTGATGATGCTCTGCACGTTGCAGCCGGCGAAGATCTCCCCGTTATCCGTGAGAACGCTCGCCCCGACCTGATGACTCGAATGGACGACGAACGCATTCTTTCGTGCAACCGCCGCCTCCTTCATCATCCGTCCAATCTCTTTTTTTGTGAGCTTCATCGTGAAGAGTATAGCACATTCCAACCTTCAGCGCGCCCTTCCAGGGCGCGTACGCGGCCAGGATGGCCGCGCTGAATGGCAGAAAACTCGTGCCCCCTTTGTTGTATGGTGTTTTTGAAACCAGGGGAGCGGGATTCTTCCCGCGGTCGGCAAGTTTTCAAAAGAACACTTACTTCACCGTTACCGATTTCGCGAGGTTGCGTGGCATATCCGGATCACGTCCACGGAGCACGGCGAGGTAGTACGCGAGGATCTGAATGGGAATGATATTCACGATCGGCTGCGCCGCCCCCGCATCCGGCACCTTGATCCAGTGGTCGAAAATGTCGTATCGCTTCGGCGACACCGCGATGATCATCGCGCCGCGCGCCTTGAGTTCCTGAATGTTGCTGAGCATGTCGGCCGTGAACTCGTCGTTGCCCATGAGCGCGATGCACGGCGTGCCCTGCTCGATCAATGCGATGGGCCCGTGCTTGAGCTCGCCCGCCGCAAACCCCTCGGCGTGGATGTAACTCACCTCCTGAATCTTGATGGCGCTCTCGAGGGCCATGGGGTAGTTCCAGCCCTTCCCGATGATGTACACGTTCCCGTGATGGTGTATCTCTTCCGCAATCCCGCGGATGCGCTCGATGTACCGCGGGTTCAGCATGTCGTTGATCTGCCCGCCGGTCTCGAGGAGCAGCGTGCGGCCCGCATTGAGCTTCCCGGCCACCGCATGTGCGATGAGGAGGAGGACGGCCATCTGCCCCGTAGCGGCCTTCGTGGAAGCCACGGCCTTCTCGGGCCCCGCATGGATAAGGAGAGTTAAATCCGCCGCACGCGCGATGGATGAGCCCTGCGTATTCACGATCGCGAGGACTTTGGACCCTGCACGCTTCGCTACCTTCATGGCCTCGAGCACATCCGCCGTCTCGCCCGACTGGCTCACGACGATGATGAGGCTCTCAGGTTTGAGGAAGTGGTGAAAGATCGGGAACTCGCTGGCGGGCGTGAAATTCACGTGCCGCTTCGCGACCACGGAAAAGAAGTAGTCCGCCGCCATGCACACCTTGCCCGCTGTCCCGCACCCCGTGAGGATGCACCCGAGACACGTCTCGATGGCCTTGGCGACTTCGAGGATTTCCTCGTCATCCTGGTGGATGGCACGCTGGATGCTCTCCTTCTGATCCATGATCTCCTTGAGCATGTAGTGGTCGTACTCGCCCTTCTCCGCGTCCTGCACCGTCCAGTCGATGGTGATGAGGCGCTTCGCTCTCTCCTCGCCTGTCCCGATGTCCAAAAAGCGGATCTTCCCGTCACGTATCGCCACCATTTCGCCGTCATCCAGATACTGTACCGTCCGGGTGTACGCGAGGAATGCCGGAATGTCCGAAGCAATGAAGAACTCATCCTCCCCCACGCCGACGATGAGCGGTGAGCCAGTGCGCGCGGCGACGAGACCCTGTGAGTTCCTGTCCATCACGAGGATTCCAGAGCGGCCGTGGAACTGGAGGCAGGCGGCGCGCGTCGCGCTCTCAAGCGTCGCGCCGTTCTTCCTGAGCTCCTCCTCGATGAGATGAGGAATGACCTCGGTGTCCGTCTCCGACTGGAAGACGTGTCCCTTCGCCTTCAGTGCATCACGGAGTTCCTGGAAGTTCTCGATGATCCCGTTGTGGACGACGGCAATAGCGCCATCGCAGCTGAAGTGCGGGTGCGCGTTCTGCTTCGTCACCCCGCCGTGCGTCGCCCACCGCGAGTGCGCGATGGCGAGGCTCGAGGGATCGACGAACTTCTCCGGTTGCACCGCGCCGATCCTGCCCACTTCTTTCTCCGAACGCATCGAACCGTCGGTGCGCCGCAGAACAACCCCCCAGGAGTCGTACCCCCGATATTCGAGATTCTTGAGGCCCTTCACCACAATGCTCCCCGCGTCCTTTCGATGCCCGATGTACCCGAAGATTCCGCACATGGGCGCCATCCTACCATATCCATCCACTTGCCTGCCGGCAAAATAATTTCGGTGAAAAGTGAGCCTTTCCAATTGAGAGCGGGTATCTACCCGCGGTTGTTATAGAATTGCAGCATGTCCCAGCGCCACCCGGCACAGAATCAGAAAACGTGCACCGATCTTCGCCGACCCTGTTTGTGCGCGTGAAATGGGAATGCTGGTAAAGTCCGCGGGTAGATACCCGCTCTCGAGGGAATATATTTTTCTTGATTCACAGACGTTGATTAAAGTTTCTCCACATCATTTGGTTATGATCCGGAAATTGACAATGGATAATGGATAATTGACAATGCAGCTGCGAATGGACAACGCACATCATTTCCCATTATCCATTGTCCATTATCCATTTTTCCTATGAAGCGCTCACTCATCCTCCTCTCCTGTTTCCTCATTCTCGCCGGCTGCGGGAAGGTGACGCCGGAGAAAGCTCTCACGAAGATGCATGAGGCGATCGTCAAGAATGCCGAAGAGAACACGCAGATGATCCAGTACCCGCCACGCGCCAGCGCCAAAGCAGCGCTCACGGTGAAAACGGAACCCATCGCGAAGGTGTTCGAGGGAAAGGTGGACATGAATTTCAACGCGAAGCAGAAGTACGATTTCACCAACCTCCAGAATATCCTCCTCGAATCCGTGCTCGACCTGCGGACGAATATCTCGGCACCCGCATCGCTCTTCGGCGTCGAACCGGCAAAGAAGTCGAAGAAAGTCGAAACGGCCAATGCAAGCGCGGATCTCTCCGCCACGATCCGCAGCGCCGACAGAAAAATCGCGCTGAACATCAGCAAGGCGAATATCAGTTACCCGACGCTTCCGGCTCCCTTCGCTCTCCCCAAAGACCTCCAGAGCAAGTGGTACGGCGCTCTGTTCGATGAAGTGAACGAGCAACTGAGGAAATCCGCGAAGGAGGGCGATACCGTTCCCACGATCGACGAGATCCTGAAGAAAGGGCTCGAGGGGAACAACGTGAACAGGGAGGAGATCAAGAAACTCATCGAGCGCTCACACCTGTGGAAGGGTCTCGAGATACTCCCCGGGCAGGACGGCAACGTGCGCGTCCGCGTGGAGTCCGACAAGGAAGCGCTCAAGGGGACTGTCGCCGCGATCGAGGAGTACGTGCGAAAAGCCTCCGGACCCAGCTGGAAGCAACTGGAACGCGACAACCGCTTCCAGGACAAATTCGCAAAGTTCAAGGACGCCATCGACAAGGATTTCGGTTCCGTGCGCGGCGTGCTCGCCGCGGACAAGACGACCTACGTCTTCCGCGGGTTCGAGGGGGAAGTGCTCAGTAACACAGGCGCGAAGCTCGGTGACGTGAAGATCGAGCTCAAGACGAACGGCGACGCGCTCATTGAGCTACGGAGCGCGGACATCAGCAAACCCGCCGTCGTCTACAAGAAGGTAGGAACAGACTTTTCGTTCGCCGTCGGTTTCCAGGAGATCTTCCGCGGGACTGTCACGCCGACCCGCTTCACTTTCACGTTCACGGATCCGGAGAAGAAAATCGTCGTCTTCACGATGGATCTCCCGCTCACGTCGGCGACGAAGGAAGCGCTCACGATCGAGAACGGCACCGTCGAAATCCCCTCCATCGGGCTCAGAGTCACAGTGGAATCCTTCCGGTACGCGTTCACGAACGCCTTCAAGGACGTGACCATGGCGGCAAAACTCAGCGGTACGCTCGCGGGTGCCCCCCTCTTCACGGCGACCTTCGACGCAGAGCGGAAAGTAGACACCTTCAGCTTCTCTGCCCTCCCGACGTTCGCCCCCTTCGGCCAACTCCAGCAGGACATGATCGGAGCTCTCATGGCACAGCAGCAACCCGCTCCGCCGGCGGAAGCGCCGTGAAAAACAGGACAAGCATGCAGTATTCAGTATGAAGTATTCAGGGGACTCGATTCCGGTCTCCCATTCATACTGAATACCGTATACCGAATACTCATAGGGGTTTCCATTGACGCCTTTCCTGCTCTTCCCTAGGATTTCTCCGCCCCTATGCCCATCCTCAAGTCCTCCATCAAGCACGCGCGGCAATCCGAAGAACGCCGTGCCCGCCGTCTTCCCTTCAAAACGAGCATGAAGACGCAGATCCGCAAGGTGCTCTCTTTCGCGAAGACCGGGAAGCTTACGGAGGCGGCCAATGCCCTCCCGATTGCGTACAAGGCTATTGACCTCGCCGCGAAGAAAAACATCATCCACTGGAAGAACGCAGCCAGGAAGAAGTCCCTGCTCGCAAGATCGGTGAGTGCAAAAAAGAAGAAATAAGTGTTGAGTGCTGTGGAAATGGGGCGTTCCCTGTGCCCGGCTCCCGTGCTTACCGCTTACCGCTCATCGCTTACCGCTGCTTATCCATGTCTGGAATCCTCGCCCTCGACATCGGGACGAAACGAACTGGCCTCGCGTACGCACAGACGGGGCAGGGGTTCGTGATGGCGCTCGATACTCTTCGGCACGACTCGACCGACGAACTCATCGCACTCCTCCGGCCGATTGCAAAAGGGAAGAAAGTCGGGGAACTCATCGTGGGACTCCCCAGGCTCCTCTCGGGAGTGGAGGGGAAACAGGCGGGTCTCGTCAGGAAAACCGCGGATGCAATCGCAGCGGCATTGAGACTCCCCGTGACTTTCGTAGACGAGCGCTTCACCTCGGGAGCAGGGGAGAGAGGAGACCCCGACGCGCGCGCCGCGTGTGCCATCCTCAGCATTGTCCTTGCCCAACGCGAAAAGAAGTCCTAAAAGAAACTCCCTTTTGCTATTCCCGCAAGATCAGCAGACTGTACTCGCTCCGCTCTCCGCTAATACTTAACATGAAATAGGTATTGACAACACTTGTATTTATTATATTATAGTTCCCATTTGCAACGAACTACCTTGCTCATTCAGGTGCCACGAAACGACAGAAAAATCCACCCGTCACCAGCAGGTGGTAGGAAAGAAAGTTTAACTTTATTTCCTGTCAACGTTCTGGTAGAACAAGATAGTTTTATTCCCCACGCCCCATGATCCCTCCGGTCACCTCCTCCGCCACTCCGCAGCCGACCGCTGCAAAACCGCAGTTGAACCTCAACCTGCCGGAACTCTTAAGCGATCTCTTTCTCGTATTGACGCAGAAGGAGACGGAGGTGATCAAGAGACGATTCGCGCTGGCCGGCCAAAGCAAACATACACTCGAGAAGATCGGGAAGCACTTCAACGTGACACGCGAGCGCATCCGCCAGATCGAGAGCATCGCTCTCGCCAAGCTCAAGCGCACGGTGCGCACGACGCGTCTCAACGATGTGAACGAAATAGCGAAGGGCATTCTCAGCGCCCACGGCGGCGTCCTGCTGGCGTCCGAACTCCTTTCCTCCGTGCTCAAGCGCCTGCCGGGGTCGCAGCTCATCGACGGCGCCATCCTCAAGCTCTCCTTTTCCATCGACAGTGAGATGTCCGCTGAAGGACACACGATGACCTACAAGCCGTTCTGGAGGCTCACCTCGCTGTCCCTCGATGACATCTCGACGATCATCGACACGGCGGTGAAGTTCCTCAACAAGCGTCACTCCTGCATGAAAGGGCCGGAACTCATCTCCTCCATCCAGGCGATGCCGGTTTTCCAGGGTCGCATCCCGTCATCGGAACTCATCGTGAACTGCCTCTCCATTGACGAGCGCCTGAAGGAAATCGCCGAAGGGTGGGGCCTCACGGAGTGGCGCTTCGTTCGTCCGCGCTCCATCCGCGACAAGGTGGAGATCATCCTGAAGAAGATCGCACATCCGATGCATTTCATGGAGATCGCGAACCAGATCAAGGAGGCGCACTTCGACCACAAGAACGTGACAGTTCAGGCCGTCCACAACGAGCTCATCCGCTACCCGCAGTTCGTCCTCGTCGGCCGCGGTCTCTATGCGCTCCGTGAATGGGGCTACGAGCCGGGCACGGTCGCGGACGTGATCGAGACCATCCTGAAGAAGAGGGGGGCGCTTTCGAAGAAGCAGATCATCGAGGAGGTCGGTAAGCAACGCACGGTGAAAGTCGGCACGATCTCGCTCAATCTGCAGAAGATGCCGTACTTCGTCCGTGTCGGCCGCGCCATCTACGACTTCGACGCGAGCAAGAAGAAGTAGCTTACGTTAAATTGCTAAATGGCTAAATTGTTGAATTGTTTGCCTGCATGAACCGCGCGTTTCGCTTGCGAACAATTTAGCAATTTAACAATTTAACCATCAATCAGGCCTTCCCAAACTGTTAACCGTTCACAATGTATGCACAGAACACGTTCAGCCTTTTGCATCTGCATTGCCCTTACCGTCCTCAGTGCCTGCACCCGCGGTTCTCCGCCCGAGCCGGTAAAGACGGGGCCGGCTTCCGCCACGGGAACGCTGATCCCCGCCGAGGTATCCCTGACACGGAGGGGTTCGCACGCGCTCGTCGCCGGCGGCAAGACGCAGTTTTTTCTCGAAAGCAAGAAAGAGAACCTTCAGGAATTCGAAGGGCAGACGGTCTTCGTGAGCGGGAACCTCGAGCCGAATTTCCGACCGGAAGACCTGCCCGTGCTCGTCGTCGAATACCTCCGAGCGTCCCGCGGACAGGAACCGCTTCATGACTGGGATGTCCCGGCGCTCAACCTGCGCATCCGCGCCCCGGAAACATGGGGAGCCACCATCGAGAAAGGCGTGGTGTCCTTTACTCTCCTCGGGGAGGAGACTCCGCTCCTCATCATCTCGCTCACGTCCTCCGGGAGCCTGCCTTCCGGCGCGCCCATCTTCGTCGCGGGACGCCGCGGAGTGCGAACGACTCCCGAGAAGGGCACACTGCAGGACGTGTATTTCGCAGATAAGGACGTTTCCATTCGCTTCCATTTCGATGTATCCAGGCAGCGGTCCGTTCAGCGCGTCGAGGAAGGACAGATCCTCCTCACGCAGTTCGAGAACCTCCTCGCGTCCGCCTCCTTCCTCTCCGACCGATCATCGTCTTCCTCTCTCATTCCTTCTCTCACGGGAACAGGGGCTTCGACCGGCGGTACTCCCTGCGGCGGTTCCGCGGGCGTCCTGTGTCCCGCGGGATTCTTCTGCGATATCACGGACGCAGTGGAGAATATCGGGAATTGCCGGAGGCTCTGAAAAAAGTTGGATTTCCCAAGAGGGCGCGCGGGGGTAGGCTCTCCAAGACATGGTCATCTTCCACTGGATCGGCAAAGATAGGGAAACGAGCGTGATCAAAAAGCCGTCGGTTTATGGTGAGCGCCTGCCGGACAGAGCCTTGCTTGCCGGCCATCAGCCGTCGCACTTCGTGCTATGGCCGACAAGTAGCTTGAGCGACGGCGGGGCGAAGGCTGGGAGTCGAACCATTTATGGTGAGCGAAGTCGAACCATGTTTGTGGTGGCAAAAGTTGCGAAGACACTTGGTATTTCCGTTGATGAACTTTTGAAATAATTCCCACTAACGCTATGCCAATCCTCCACTTCAAAGGAAAATCAGTCATCCAAAACCATCACCACACGGTGAAGTTCCACGAGCTTGAAGCTGTGAAGAACAAAGGACTCAGCAAGGAACCTTCCTTGGACGATAACCTGATCATCCACGGGGATAACCTGATCGCCCTCAAAGCCCTCCTGCCGACCTATGCCGGGAAAGTGAAGTGCATCTACATTGATCCTCCCTACAACACAGGTACGGAGCATTGGATTTATAACGACAATGTGAACTCACCGATGATCCGAGAGTGGATTGGAAAGGAGGTGGGGAGTGATGATCTGTCACGGCATGATAAGTGGTGCTGCATGATGTATCCGAGATTGACGCTTCTTCGAGAACTTCTACGTGACGATGGTGTTATTTTCGTTTCCATTGATGATAACGAAGTACAGCACCTGAGGTTGATGATGGACGAGATATTTCAGGAACAGAACTTCGTTGGGAATATCGTCTGGCAAAAGAAATATGCCAAACAAAGTGATGCAAAATGGCTCAGCACAAGCCATGACCATATTTTGCTCTATGCAAAGAATAAAGAGTCGTGGCGGCCAACTCAGTTAGAACGCTCAGAAAAGCAGTTAAAAGGCTATTCCAATCCCGATCACGATCCCCGTGGATTATGGCAATCTGTAGTATGTACATGTAATAAAACACGAAAGGAACGTCCGAATCTTTATCATGCCGTTGTTCATCCAACAACCGAAGAAAAGATATATCCAAGTGAAAGCCGAGTTTGGGCGTATGAACCAGAGACGTTCAAAAAATTGATGGATGACGGTCGTATTTGGTGGGGCGCAAAAATGGAAAAGCGAGTGCCGCGATTGAAAGTATTTCTTAATGAGGTTGGAACTGGTGTAGTGCCGGACACTCTTTGGCTACGTGAAGATGTTGGGGATAACCAAGATGCAAAACGCATGATAACAACAATCTTTGGAGAGCCACTTTTTGACACTCCAAAACCAGTAACACTGATTGAACGTATGATCCAAATCTCATGTGAAAAATCTGACATCGTACTCGATTCTTTTGCTGGCTCCGGTACCACCGCGCATGCCGTCCTTTCTCTCAATGCCGAGGACGACTGCAACCGACGCTTTATCCTTGTGGAGTGCGAAGACTATGCAGACAAACTCACAGCAGAGCGCGTTCGGCGTGTCATCAAAGGCGTGAAGGGGGCAAAAGATGAAAAGCTGAAGAAGGGTTTCGGTGGCACATTCAGTTACTACGAACTGGGGAAGCCGATAGACATGGATAAGATGCTGGAAGGAGATGACCTGCCTTCCTTCAAGAACCTCGCCAACTATGCCTTCTTCACAGCCACAGGCGAGACCTTCAATCCGAAGAAGGTGAATGAGAAGGAGTTCTACATCGGGAGCAGCAGCACCTACGAAGTCTTCCTCCTCTACGTGCCGAATGCGGAGAAGCTCCGGGGCATGGCGCTCAACTTAGACTTCGCGCAGAAGATCGAGAAGAAGTTCCCGGGTAAACCGAAGCTCGTCTTTGCCCCGGCGTGTTTCCTCGAAGAATACGACCTCAGGGAGCGCAACATTCGCTTCGCGCAGCTTCCTTTTGAAATCTACCGACTTGCCGAGTAATTTCCCCTATTTGTATGACTACGAAAATTGCTCTGTTCCAAGGAAAAGAAGTCCGAAAAACTATTCATGAAAATGAGTGGTGGTTCGTTGTCGAAGATATAATTTCCGTTTTGACTGATTCGATCAATCCGAAAGACTATCTGAACAAAATGCGTAAACGTGATTCTGAACTCGAAAAAGGGTACGGACAATTTGTCCATACCCTTGACGTAGAAACAAAAGGTGGCTTCCAAAAGATGAACTGCGCAAACACCGAAGGAATCTTCCGCATCATCCAGTCCATCCCTTCCCCCAAGGCCGAACCGTTCAAGCGCTGGCTGGCCAAGGTGGGATATGAGCGTGTGCAGGAAATCGAAGACCCAGAACTTGCCACCAAGCGCACTCGCGCCCTCTATAAGGCCAAAGGGTACCCCGACGATTGGATCGAGAGGCGGATGCGCGGCATCGCCATCCGGGAGGGACTCACTGATGAATGGAAGAATCGCGGAGTAAAGGAGGGTCAGGAGTATGCCATCCTTACCGCAGAAATCTCGAAAGCAGCCTTCGGCTTAACCCCTTCCGAGTACAAGCAGAAGAAGAGATTGAAACGTGAGAATCTCCGTGACCACATGACAGACCTGGAATTGATCTTTTCGATGCTCTCTGAAGCGGCAACGACGGAAATCACGCGCAACAAGGACGCACAGGGTTTTGAAAAGAATCGCAATGCAGCGCAGAAAGGGGGCAAGATCGCGGGAGATGCACGGAAGAAATTGGAATTGGAAAGCGGGAAACCCGTGGTTTCGGGCGAAAATTACCTCGACATTCCGGAGAAGTCGCCTCCGCAGTTACCAGAGTAATCCATGCCCTTCCTCCTCAAAAACTTTCAGCAGCGCACCGTGGAATCATTGGAGGGATTCTTCTCCATTCTTGCCGAGGAGCATGAGAAGTTCGTGCGTGTACCCGAGGAGGTACGCAGGGAGTACGGAGAAATCAACTGGCCGGAGAAGGCATGGGACGCGCTCTACCCCGCCGGGAACCCCAACCACGGGTACATCTCGAAGAAGACCGGACACGGGAAACAATGCCCTCACTTCTGCATTAAGCTCCCCACGGGGGGCGGCAAGACGCTCATGGCGACCTACGCTCTGGAGCAGTATCTCAAACACCTGAAGAAGAAGCCCACGGGCTTGGCGCTCTGGGTCGTCCCGAGTGAACAGATATTCGCGCAGACACTCGGCGCTCTGAAGGATCGCAGCCACCCGTATCGGGAAAAGCTCGATGACATCACCGGTGGGCACATCAAGATCGTTACGAAAAAGGAGACTTTTTCACCGACAGACGTGAAGAAGGGGCTCGTGATCCTCGTGATGATGCTGCAATCGTTCAGCAGAGATAAGTTAAAGAAGGACGACCTGAAGTTCTTCCAGGACGATGGGCGCTTCCCGGACTTCTTCCCTTCGGAGACAAACATGGAGAAGCAGAAAGCCCTCTATGCCCTCTTCCCGAACCTCGACCCGCCGCCATCCTTCGATGCGCTCTTGCCTTCACCTGCCCGCACGTCCCTCGGGAACGTGGTGAAGATACTGGAACCTCTCGTGATCCTCGATGAAGGCCACCGGGCGAAGAGTGAGCTTGCCCTCTCCGCAATCAGTGAATGTAACCCCTCCTGCGTCTGCGAACTCACGGCCACTCCCGCAGAGGGTAGCAACGTCCTCTTCTCCATCGCCGGGCGCGATCTGGAACAGGAAGGGATGATCAAGCTCGATCTCAACCTCGTGGAGGAGGAAGTGACCGACTGGCAGCGTCTCATGGACTTCTCCGTCCAAAAGCTCGATTCCTTGCAGAAGGAAGCAGACACGTACAAGAAGCAGTCCGGTGTCACGATCCGTCCCATCAATCTCATTCAGGCGGAGAAGACGGGGAAAGATCAACGCAGTGCCGATTCAATCCATGCGGATGACGTAAAGGAATATCTCGTAGACTGCGGCATCCCGGAAGACCAAATCGCCATCAAGACGAGCAGCCAGAATGACATCGAGGGCGTTGATCTCCTCTCCTCGGCCTGTCCCATCCGTTTCATCATCACGAAACAGGCATTGCAGGAGGGGTGGGATTGCTCCTTCGCCTATCTCCTGACGGTGCTCTCGGCCAGTAAGAGCAGGACTGCCCTCACGCAGCTCGTAGGACGTGTCCTACGTCAGCCCTATGCCCGTAAGACGGGCGTTACAGCGCTCGATGAGAGCTATGTCTTCTGCCTTCGCGACTCCTCCCGGAACCTCATTGAAGTGATCAAGGAGGGCTTCGAGCAAGACGGCCTCGGAGACCTCTTCGAGCGCGTGAAGCCGAGTAAGTCCTCTGCCACCGACCTCGGGGCACGCAAGGAGCAGGACGTCCGAAAGCCGGAGTACAAAAAGAGCCTCGAAGAGTTCCTGCTGCCCATCTTCGTCACCAGAGACAGCCACGGGAAGGTGCGGGAACTCGATTTTGCCTACGACATCCTCCCGCACGTTGACTACAGCAAGATCAACCTCTCCGTGCTTCATGACATCCACCTCGATCCCAAGAAGCAGAGCCGCCACACAGTCACGGCTTTCAACTTCTCAGCCACCGTTGCCGTGGATCGGGAGGAGTTCCTCGCCATCAAGGAGAAGGAGGAGAACCCTCTTTCGGATGCGGAGTTCCATGCAAGCTTCTTCGTCAGGAACCTCCTCGACCTCGTACCGAATCCGTGGGTGGGTAAGCAGGTCATTGATCGTGCTCTCACGGTGCTGAAAAAGCGTTTTACGGAGAAGCAAATCGCGGAGAACCAGATCGTCTTCCTCGATACCATCCGAATGATCCTCGGGGGCGACAATGACAAGCTTGGAGAAATCAACCGCCTCGCCCGGCAGGTCTTCATCGAGAAGCTGGAAGCCGATGAAATCCGCTTTGTCCTGAGGTTCGATGCTGATGCGGTGCTGAAACGGGAGAGCTATTACGATAGACAGGGCAGAGAGTCCTTCAAGATGAGCCTCTTCGAGCCCATCGTTATAGGTTCCGTGAATGACTTTGAGAAGGAGTTCGCACACTTCCTCGAAGAGAAGTCGGATCGCACATACTGGTGGTACAGGAACAAACCGAAGAACGGCTACTGCCTCGTCGGATGGCGCAAGGGTCGCTTCTACCCGGACTTCATCTTCACGGTGCAGAGCAAGCAGCCAGATCGTTTCCAGAAGGTCTACGTGGTCGAGACGAAGGGTGTACACCTCGGACAGACGCAGGATACGAAGTACAAGCGCGAACTCGTGAAGGAGTACAACGCGTTCTTCGGGAAGATCAAGGAACCGTGGGGAGCGATGGATGCGAAAGCCTTCGACGCACCGAAGAAGGTGCAGTTCGAGCTGGTGACGCAGAGCGACTGGAAGAGTGAGGTGAACAAATTGTTCTTATAATTTAAAATCCTAATGATTATGGCTAACATAACGAACTCACAAGAACGGCTGGAAGAGGAAATCTTCCCATCGGATGATGATAAAGAGATGGTTCCTCCACCTGATATTTTTGCGTATAATGAATTGAGATCGTGTTCGGATTTAGACCGAATGTACCGAGATGGAACGCTCGTTATCCAACCAGAGTTCCAGCGCAACGACGTATGGACAGACTCAGAAAGAACTCGTTTTGTTGATTCGTTGATCAAGCAGTTGCCGATACCGAGCATGTGTTTTAGCTTGGACTTTAAGGCACAAAAATGGCAGGTAATTGATGGTCTTCAAAGAATGTTCACCATTACAAAATTTTTAGGCCAAGATGACTGGAGACTATCAAAAATACCCGATGTGAATCCCAAAATTGGAGGCAAGACCGTCGGCGAGTTAAAACGTCAGTCACCTGATCTTTTCAAAAGAGTGCAAAATCTTACTATCCCCATCACAATCATCAGATGCGACTACGAGAAACCCGAGCACACTGAGTATCTTTTCACGATTTTCCATCGGCTTAATACAGGTGGCGTTAAGCTAACGAGCCAAGAAATTAGAAATTGTATCTTTGCTGGGACACTCAATACTTTTTTGAAGTCATGTGCAAAAGATGAGAAATGGATAAAGCTATTCAAATTAAGCACAAAGATGATTACAAGAATGAGAGATTCGGAACTCGTTCTCCGTTTCTTTGCTTTCTCTGAAAATTACAAACATTACTCACGATTGGCCAGCTTCTTGAATGACTACATGAAAGAAAATCGTCATGTTTCTGAGGAAAAAATGCTCAAGATGCAGTTTCTTTTTGATAGGGTCTTGGCCATAACTTTTTCCAAAATTTTGACTCAAGCTCCTGAATTTAATCAGAGAAATGTAGTATTTAAGGAAACGGTATTATTTGGTATTGGACAGAACATTGCTGCGTTAGAGAAGGCAAGTGCCAAGGACGTTCAGGCAAAATACTCCTCGCTAACTCAGCATGAAAGCATGAATGAAAACAATCTTACAAAAGCTGTAATGGACAAGAAAAAAGTTCTCGAGAGAATGGAGGCAGCGAAGAAAGCTTTTTCAGCTTCTGGTTTATAAAATGTTTGTCAAAAAGTACATCCAAGAGGAACTTTTAGAACTCAAATCAATGTACGACAGAGCAACAAATCCTTTGGAAAAAGATTTGATATGCAAATTAGCCCTGATCGAGTTGTGTGGCTGGATCGAGGAGAGCGTGGATGAAATGGTGCTCACTTTTGTCGGTAAAAAAACAAAAGACCATGCGACTATAAAATACGTGGGTGACGTGCTCGACCGAAATCATAGCTTTGGTTATGAGTGGCACTTCAGACATCTTTTAAGCCTTATTTTGGGTGCAGTAAATTTTGAAAAAATAGAAAAGAAAGTGGAAAGAAAGATCGGGACAAAAGCTATGGCTACGTTCAAAAGCAGCCTCGGTACATTGAAAACGCTACGAAATGACGTTGCTCATACTCATGTGAAAGGAGCCGCCAGAAAGCCAGGAAATGCACCTGTGTTGGTTTTGCGGTGGCTTGATGAAGTCTTTATAGGACTCAAAGCGTTTCGTGTGCAAATAAGAAAAAAATAGGGCAGAAAAAGAGCAGCTGGAAATCGCCTGGAAATGGTCAGCCGTCGCGAGGGCTTCGGCCAGCAGGCGGCGGAGCGGAATGCGTATATCGCCTCATGAGTTGTATCATATAGATCCCCTCCGCCGCGCCGCGCGGGAGCGGAAAGATCCGAATCCCACTTGGTTCCCGTCTGGAAGGGTGTACAATTGATCACCTATGAACGCCCAGTCGCTCCAACAATCGGATTTTCTGCTCTACAAATCATCCGATGGCTCTGTTCGTGTCAACGTGCTTATGCAAGGTGAGACGGTGTGGCTGACGCAGAAGCTCATGGCAGAGCTATTTGAGGTTGATGTGCGCACCATTAACGAGCACCTGCAAAACATCTTCAAATCCGGCGAATTGAACGAAGATTCAGTTATCCGGAAATTCCGGATAACTGCCGCAGACGGCAAAATGTACGATACCCAGCACTATAATCTGGATGTCATCATCGCTCTCGGCTATCGAGTCAACTCCAAACGGGCAACGCAGTTCCGCATCTGGGCCACGCAGCGACTGAGGGAATACATCGTGAAAGGTTTCGCGCTGGATGATGAGCGGCTGAAACAGGGCGGAGGAAAGGCGCGGTATTTTGAGGAACTCCTCCAGCGCATCCGCGATATCAGATCGAGCGAGAGGAATTTTTACCAGAAAGTGACGGATATTTACGCGACGAGCATTGATTACCGCAAGGATGACCTCTTCACGCAACAGTTCTTCGCGACGGTCCAGAACAAGATGCACTACGCCGTTCACGGGCATACGGCTGCCGAGATCATCCATGAACGGGCCGACAGCTCCAAACCGATGATGGGACTGACGAGCTTCAAAGGCAGGTACATCACGGCAGGCGACGTCAGAGTGGCGAAAAACTACCTGTCCGAGAAAGAATTGAAGCAGCTCAACCTCATCGTCTCTCTCTATCTGGATTTCGCGGAATTGCAGGCGAGCAACGAACGACCGATGAGAATGGCCGATTGGGTGAACAAGCTCGATGAATTCCTCAAGCTCAGCGAAAAGAAGTTGCTGAAGAGCGCCGGAACAATCAGCGCGGAAATGGCGGGGGCAAAAGCAGAGACCGAATTTTTGAAATACAGGAAAGAGCGCGATAGGAAATACATTTCCGATTTTGATCATGAAGTGAAAAAATTGTCCGGTTCAGACCATGAATAAGCTGAAACTCAGCGCAAAACGCACCGGCACCTCTTCAGTAAAAATATCTCGACTCCACCGCCCCGCCCACGAACGCAAGACGCTCATCATCGAAATATCGTCGAAGAATAGCTTGCATTCCCCATGACAGGGTGTACATTAGTCCACCTATGAGTACTCCATCACTCCCACCAACACACCTTGTCCTCTTTCACGACAAAGAGATGCGCAAAACATGGCATAACGAACAATGGTATTTTTCTGTGATTGATATCATTGCCGTTCTTACAGACCAATCAGATTTTAAAAAATCTCAAAGCTATTGGACCACCCTTAAGAGTCGCCTGAAGAAGGAAGGAAACGAGTCTGTCACAAATTGTGACAAACTGAAACTTCAGTCCACTGACGGTAAATTTTACAAAACTGATGTGGCAAATATTGAAACCTTGTTCCGGCTTATTCAATCCGTTCCATCGCCAAAGGCTGAACCGCTGAAATTGTGGCTTGCCAAAGTAGGCACAGAACGCATTGCCGAGATCCAAGACCCTTCACAAGGAATAGACCGAGCAAGAGAACTCTGGAAAAAACACGGACGGAGTGAAAAATGGATCCAGCAGAGAATGATGGGGCAGGAGACAAGAAATAAGCTGACAGATTACTGGAATGATCATGATGTGAAGAAAGGCGAAGAGTTTGCCATACTCACCAATATCATCCACGAAGAATGGAGCGGGCTCACAGTGAAAGGCCACAAAAACATCAAAGGTTTGCAGTCGCAAAATCTGAGGGATCATATGAATGAGGCCGAACTGATTTTCACGGCATTGGCAGAATTCTCCACTCGTCAGATCGCAGAAACTCTGCAAACAGAAGGTTTCGAAAAAAATAAGCTGCCCGCGAGAAAAGGCGGACAAATCGCGAAAGATGCGAGAAGAGCCCTGGAAACAAAGACGGGGAAATCAGTCGTATCCGGAGACAATTTTTTACCACCAGGTACGCCGGGGAAACGGAGAAAACGCCTCTCATGAAATCCGACCGAATCCCCTATGGATCTTCTATCCACACTCCCCCGCACCGCAAGAGAGCAGGTGGTAGATCTTCTCGCCCTTCGCCAAAATATTTTCCGCTTTACTACGTGGGTGTACACTCGTACACCACAATAGTACCAGAGGATTGCAAGAGTTTCCGTTTGACGGATGCGAACCGTGCGTAGATAGTGATGGTGTTCGTTTGTACACCCTCTATATCCTCCTCCAATTCCATCATGACGAAGCAGTCATCCCCTCCCACGGACCAATCATCCGCCCCCCAGAAACTCGCACCCGCCAGGGGAACGGCGGAGGCGCTCTCTGCGGCGAAGCAACAGGCCCTCAAGTCCGCCATCGCGGAAATCGAGAAGCAGTACGGCGCCGGCTCGATCATGAACATGGGCACAGCACAGAACATCCACATCGAGACCTACTCGAGCGGTTCAGTGAGTCTCGACCTCGCACTCGGCGGCGGCATTCCACGGAGCAGGATCATCGAGATTTTCGGCCCGGAATCCTCCGGGAAAACGACGCTCGCCCTGCATGCCATCGCCGAGATCCAGAAGCGCGGCGGAAAAGCGGCGTTCATCGACGCGGAGCACGCGCTCGACATCCAGTACGCGAAGAAGATCGGCGTGGACATCGCTAATCTCCTCGTCTCCCAGCCGGACGACGGGGAGCAGGCGCTGGAGATCACCGAAACCCTCGTCCGCTCGGGCGGCATCGACATCGTCGTCATCGACTCGGTGGCGGCACTCACGCCGCGCGCCGAGATCGAAGGCATGATGGGCGACAGCCACATGGGGCTGCAGGCACGCCTCATGAGCCAGGCGCTCCGGAAGCTCACGTCCATCGTGAGCAAGACGAATTGTTCCGTGGTCTTCATCAACCAGATGCGCATGAAGATCGGCGTGATGTTCGGCAATCCGGAGACGACCACCGGCGGGAACGCTCTGAAGTTCTACGCCTCCCTGCGCCTCGATGTCCGGCGCATCGACAAGATCACCGAGAAGGGCGCCGACGAGCAGATGATCGTGGGCAACCGCACGAGGGTGAAGGTGGTGAAGAACAAGATCGCCCCGCCGTTTCGGCAGGCGGAGTTCGACATCCTCTACGCACAGGGAATCTCCAAGGAAGGGGACATCATCGATCTCGGCCTCAAGTACGGCCTCATCGAGAAATCCGGGACACACCTCCGCGCGGGAAGCGAGACGATCGGCCAGGGGAGGGAGCAGTCCCGTCAGTACCTGAAGCAGAATCCGAAACTCGTGGAAAGATTGGAGAAGGAGATCCGTGACGCGCATCGGAAGCTCAGCGGGATCTGATCTGATGCCGTTCTGTCACGCTCGATATCGAAGCGAGGGAATGCATCACTGGAACGGGGGCGAGAGCACGCCTCCGTTTTGTGGATCATAGCCAAATTGTGTGGAGAAAATAATTTTGTCCAAAAGATTCTTACATCCACCAGAGCGGGTATCTACCCGCGGTTGAACGATAATGGCTTATTCTTGCCGACCGCAGGTAGATACCTGCTCTGTATCATTTATATTTTTCTTGTCTCACATGCTTGGATTAAAGTTTCTCCACACAATTTGGCTATGATCCTGTTTCGTGTTGCCGAACAATGATTCCATGGTCCACGTCCGCTTTTCCTGTCGGGAGAGAAGGATTACACTCGCACTCCATGACAGCGACTTTCCTCGACGTTCAGCCCCACAGCCTCGAGGCGGAGCAGACCGTGCTCGGCGCCCTCCTCCTGGATCCCGACGCGATCGTGAAGATCTCGGACTTCTTAACTCCCGAGGATTTCTACGACCCGACGTACCGCCTGGTCTTCCTGGCCATCCACGAGCTCTACCAGGGCCATCAGCCGATTGACATCGTCACCGTCAGCAACAAGCTGAGCGACTCGAAGAAGCTGCAAGAAGTCGGCGGAAGCGCTTTCCTCGCGGAACTCGCTTCCAAGGTCCCCACCTCGGCCCACGTGTACAAGTACGGTCAGATCGTGAAAACGAAGGCGATTCACCGCCGCATCATCCAGGCGGGAGAACGCATCAAAGGATTCGGATACGAGGTGGACCGGGATGTGCCGGAGCTCCTCGAAGAGGTGGAGAAAACCGTGTTCCAGATCTCCACCACGTTCCTCAAGGACAAGTTCGTCCACATCCGCGACATCCTGAGCGCGCGGTACGAGAAATTCGCGGAACTGCACGAAACCAAGGACTCCTCCATCAAGGGCGTGCCCACCGGATTCGCGGCGCTCGACAACAAACTCTCCGGTTTCCAGCCATCCGATCTCATCATTATCGCGGCTCGCCCGAGCATAGGGAAGACGTCGCTGGCCCTCAACATCGCACAGAACGCCGCGATCAAGCACAACAAGACCGTGGGGATTTTCTCGCTGGAGATGAGCAAGGAGCAGCTCGTTGACCGCCTGTTCGCCTCCATGCTCGGCGTGGACTCGTGGAAATTGCAGAAGGGGAAGCTCGACGACAAGGACTTCCAGAACATGGGGCCGATCATGGACGACCTCAACAAAGCGAACATCTTCATCGACGATTCCATGGGCTCGTCCATTCCCGAGCTCCGCGCGAAGGCGCGCCGCCTCCAGATGGAGCACGGGCTCGACCTGATCATCCTCGACTTCCTGCAGCTCATGACGACCGGCAACCAGAGTTTCGTGGGCAACCGCGTGCAGGAGATCGCGGAGATTTCGCGGTCACTCAAGATGCTCGGGCGGGAGCTGAAGATTCCCGTCGTGGCATTGAGCCAGCTCTCGCGCGCGGTGGAGAGCCGTCCGGGGAACATTCCTCAACTGAGCGACCTCAGAGAATCCGGTGCGATCGAACAGGACGCCGACGTCGTCCTGATGATGTACCGCGAAGATTACTACGAGGAGGACTCGGACCGGCCGGGCATTACCGATATTTACATCCGCAAACACCGAAACGGACCGACTGGACGGGTTGAGCTTTTGTTCAAGAAAGAACAGATGCGCTTCTACGACATCGATAAAGCCCACTCCGAGCCCGTGAGCTCCAAGACGGTCCAGCGCCTCGCCGCACAGGTGAAATCTACAGGTTGGAAGCCGGCAGCTACGATTGCCGAAGACTAAAATTTCGTCCGATACCTTCCGCATCCTTTCCTTCCACGTACCCAATGATCCCCTTGCCGGTGCGGCCCACGATCTCGCTCACGGAGATCCTCCTGTACTCCTCCATCGCGTTCCTGATCGCGCTTGTCTGCACGCCTTCATTCGTCCGGTTCCTGCATTATTACAAATTGGGGAAGAAGCTCCGCGTCCAGGCAGTGGATGGCGGGTCCGCAAGCGTTTTCCTCACCTACCACCAGGCAAAAGCCGGCACGCCGACCATGGGAGGGGTCCTCATATGGGGCTCCATCGTCGCGACCGTCATCCTCTCGCGCATCCTCTCGTACTGGGGAGTCGTCGAGCACTCACTCCTCCAGCGAGGACAGGTGTACATCCCGCTCGCCGTCCTCATCGGGTACGGCGTGCTTGGGGCGATCGATGACTATCTCAACATCAGCGGCCTCGGGAAGAACAGGGGACTCAATGCGTTCCCGAAGCTCCTCCTGTTGATACTCCTGAGCGCGATCCCGGCATACTGGTTCTTTTTCCGTCTCGGCTACGAATCCATCCACATTCCGTTCGGTCTGGCGCTCGGCCTCGGGACGGAGACCCTGCACCTGCAGTGGCTCTACATCCCGTTCTTCATCTTCGTCGTCATCGGTACGGCGAATGCCGTGAACGTGACCGACGGACTCGATGGACTCGCCGGCGGACTCCTCATCATCGCGTTCAGTGCGTTCGGTCTCGTAGCCTATGTCAGCCAGCTCTACGTGCTCGCCGCTTTCTGCGGCGTCGTGGCCGGGGCCATTGCAGCCTTTCTCTGGTACAACGTCCCGCCGGCGCTCTTCTACATGGGGGACACCGGAGCGCTGGCACTGGGCGGAACCCTGGCGGTCATGGCGTTCATGATCAACCAGGTGCTCATCCTCCCGTTGATCGGATTCGTGTTCGTGATTGAAATACTCTCGGTAATCATCCAGCTGGCCAGCAAACGCTTCTTCAAGCGAAAGGTCTTCCTCTCCGCCCCGATACACCATCATTTTGAGGCGCTTAATTGGGGAGAGAGCAAGGTCACGATGCGTTTCTGGATCCTCGGCGTGTTCTTCGCGTTCCTCGGCGTGCTCATCGGGATCTATGGATAACACGGATTGATTTTATGACGAACCCGGCATAGTGTCCTCGCATGTTAAGAGTCGCTATCAACGGATACGGTCGGATCGGTCGCGTTGTCCACCGGCAGCTTGTTCAACGTTTCGGAGACAATGTCCGCGTCGTGGCCATCAACGCTTCCAGTGACGCCGCAATGCGGCGCTATCTGCTCAAGTACGATTCGCTGCACAGGCGTTTCGACCGCAGCGTGGAAGTGGACGGCGAGAATCTTCTCGTGGACGGAAATCCGGTGCAAGTCGTGCGGGAACGCGACCCGGAGAGCTGCCCCTGGAAAAAGCTGAACGTCGACATCGTCATCGAAGCAACCGGCAAGTTCCGCACGAAGGAAGGAGCCAAAGGTCACCTCAAGGCCGGCGCAAAAGCAGTGCTCATCACCGCCCCGCCCAAGGATGAGGAAACGACGATGATCGTCCGCGGCGTGAACGACTCCGAGCTGGAGCGAGCGCTTCCAATCGTCAGCGCGGCTTCCTGTACCACCAACTGTATCGCACCGGTCATCAAAGTTCTGGATGCGAATTTGAAAATCAAACGCGGCCTGATGTGCACCACGCACGCCTACACCACATCCCAGAATCTCCTGGACAACTCGACGGACAGTTCCAAGCTCAGGATCTCACGGGCCGCGGCGCTGAATATCATCCCGTCCACCACCGGCGCGGCGAAGGCGATCGGAAAAATTTTTCCGCATCTGAAGGGCAAACTCGACGGCATGGCTCTGCGCATCCCCGTGCCGGATGTCTCCGCGGCTTATCTCGCGCTTGAGGTAGTCAAAGAAACCGACGCCGACACGGTCAATCGCATGCTGCGCCAGGCCTCGGAGGACGACCTGAAAGGCATCCTCGGCGTTGAGGAAGGGCTGCTGGTTTCGACGGATTTTGTTTCCGACGCTCATTCAAGCACTGTCGACCTCGATTCAACCAAGGTCGTCGACTCTACACTCGTCCAGGTTCTGGCTTGGTACGACAACGAATGGGGCTACGCGATGCGCGTCACGGAGATGACGCTGCGTGTCGGAGCACTGATGGGAATGTAGAGGAAATGTACAATGTACAATGTAAAATGTAGAATGATGTTGCCGTATGTCCGCCTGCCCACTGCCCACCCGCGTCTCCCTCAACGCACACCTCTACCAATCGGGCGTTCCCGACCGGTTGCGCCACCTCATGAACGACATCGCGCGCGCGGGAAAGTACGTCCACCACGCCATCCGTTCCACGGATCTGGGACTTGCGGGATCATCCAACCAGTTCGGCGAGGAGCAGCTGAAGCTCGACGTCCTCAGCAACAACATCATCAAGGAAGAGCTCTGCGAAAGCAGACTGGTCCATAGCTACGCTTCCGAGGAAGAGACCGTCTTGCAGGAACTCGTTCCGGACGCCCCGTTCACCGTGGTCTTCGACCCCCTCGACGGCTCGTCGCTCGTCGACTGCAATCTCGCCATCGGCTCGATCTTCGGCATCTACGAGAAGGGCGAACTGATCGGTCGCAAGCCCCGGGAACAACTGGCGGCGCTCTACCTCGTCTACGGCCCCCGCACCATCCTCGTCTACAGCGCCGGGAAGGGGGTACATGCGTTCTTCCTGAACGAAGTCGGCGAGTTCATCCTCCTGCAGCGGAACCTCACCGTGCAGGATACGGTGAAGACCTACTCTCCGGGGAACCTTCGCGCGGTGGTGGATACCCCTTCGTACCGCAAGATGATAAACATCTGGCTCGATGAAGCTCTGACTCTCCGCTACTCCGGCGGCATGGTGCCGGACATCCACCATATCCTCGCGAAAGGATCGGGGATCTTCACCAACATCGGCGGGAGCAAGTACCCGCAGGGAAAGCTCCGCCTTCTCTTCGAGTGCGGTCCCTTTGCTTTCATCATGGAGGACGCGGGGGGTGCCGCCTCCGACGGCCACAAACCCATCCTCGACGTGAAGATCCACGAGATTGACCAGCGGACGCCGATCATCATCGGGGCGAAGAAGGAAGTGAAGCGCGTGAGCGAGGTCCTGCACGGCTAGGAAAAGGCTCAGAGCTTCTTCTCTTCCCACGCCCAGAAGGTTTCATTGAGAGCCTTCGGAAGAACCTCCTCAAGGTTTCTGTTGGATTCCGGTTCTTTCACCTTGCCTTCCAGCTTGTAGACGCGCCGCATGCTCCGGTAGGTGCCCCAGGGGAAATACTTGCGGACGAACGGGCGCCTGCCTGCCCCTTTCTTCCCCTCCGTCGCTCCCGCCGGTTGCCGGTAGGGAAGGGCTTTCGGACGGTCGTTCTTCGTCCACTCAACGCGCCCGATGACCGTGCGCGTTTCCGGATCCACGTAGACGAGATCGTCATCCCTGTAGGATTGCGGCGATGGGGGAACGAGGTCGGTCATGGGCGACTGAAGAGTTGATGATCCTCCGGCGGCATGGGCGGGGGCGGAGGGGGCGGGGGCGGACGATCTTCATCGAACGCGGCAGAGGCCGGCTTCTTCACCGGCTGCTGCGCGTCCGGATGGTGGAAGAGCTCCCGGATCTCGTTCCTGCGCTGCTCCTGGTACCTGAGGAATGCGTAGAGAGTGGCGAGAGCGCTCCCTACGAGGGCGACGTAGATGCCGAAGCGTATCTCCGCGCCAGAGACTTCGGACGTGAGACGGAGCAGGATGGTGAATGCCGCAAGGAGCAACACGAACGAAATCACGCTTGCCGAGAGCCGGACGCTGTTCCGGACGGCTTTGCGGACGATGATGGGGCCTCCGAGGATGGGAGAAGCCGTCATCGCCAAAATGTACAGCTGGAGGAGGAAAACCGTATGACCGATGTACCCCGTATAGAACCCGAACCCGCTCCACTGCTGCGTATTCCCGTACCACTGCCCGCCGATCCAGGGCAGGAACAATGCGAAGATACAGAGGAGGACGCCGACGTGCAGCACCTTCTCCTCGATCTCCATGGCGCGCACAAGACGAAGCAATCGCTCGACCATGGGAAGAGTATAGCAAATTGCCGCCGGACGGTCACGGTTTTTTGCCGCATCGTGTTAGGATATGGACATGGGACTCCGGTACAAGACCGTCGGTATCACGGCACGTTCGGACATCGCC
>Ga0265292_1001223_pt1 | contig 24184 bp, 20 predicted proteins | sample Munlanlewell296A_FD_189080 | JGI IMG/M metagenome (GOLD analysis project Ga0265292, IMG submission 189080) | Leachate microbial communities from a municipal landfill in Southern Ontario, Canada - Leachate well 296A | ecosystem: Engineered > Solid waste > Landfill > Unclassified | place: Canada... | reverse complement strand
TATTATCAGGTTTGTCTTCACCACAATCGAGAACAACAAAGTGCACCGGACCATTATCAAAACTGTAATAGAACCTGCCATCCTTATAGTCAAAATAGTTCTTAAGATCCCGGGCAACAAATCCTCTCGTCTCATGGTTCCCACGGGCATAGTAAAATGGTTTCGTGGTGGCAAAATATGTCACGGCAGTATCGATAAATCCCGGAAAAAGCTGAGTTGTAGCCTGAAGATAGTCAACCATGTCACCGTTAAGAAAGTAAAAATCCTGGTCGGCCCCATTTCCATTTTTCATATATGATGCCATCTTTCCGGAATTTTCATGTACATCATTAATAACGGTAAAACTTATTTTTTCTGATTTCACAGAAGGAGTAGTAAAACTTTCTGCCTTTCTGGCAAGGGTATCGCCATAGTAAATTTTGTAAGCCTGGTATTTTAATATCTGAACAGAATTAATACTGTATTTATAAGTATTTCCAGGTTCCAATCTATCGATTCTCACTTTGTGCAGTAGATCACCTCCATCAATTATTCCGTCGTGGCTGTTTCGTACAAAGCATGTCTTTCCATCCGGAGTAGTCAGGTTAACCCCCGGAACTGCTGGTTTATTGGTGGCCCAGATGATTGTGACACCGGATGTACCCATATTCTGAAGGTAAGGACCATGAGTTATGACAAAATTCTCATTATCAATTACCTGGGAAAAGGTACCCAAAGACAAAACAACTAATAGAAGACAAATGGGAATAAGGTTTTTCATATTTTTTTAAAATGGATTTATACATCAATTTGGTGGTATCAAGGTACAAATTTTTAAAAGATGTAAAAATAAGCGGAAGAAAAAGCATAAATTTGGATTACAACCAAATACATCATTCCTGAATGAAAAGTCTCTTCTCCAGAATCCTGTTTTTACCGGTTATTACCCTTTTATCCGGGCTAGTTCTTCCTTCATGCACCAAACAAAAAATCGTAAGTATAAAATCCCTTCTGATTGAGATGACTGACAGGAAGATCCTTACGCAAATTCCTTCTCCATGGTACAACCTGAAACAGTTCAGCAGCTACGATAGAAAATCAGATACTGTCGGAGGCAGAGGATGGTTTGCCAATGCAGACTACACTCAGTTCATCGGTGTTGATTCTTCCGGAGGCAGAAAAGAATATATTTTATTCAATACGGATGGCCCGGGAGCAGTAGTCAGATGGTGGATGACCTTTGCAGGAGAAGGCAGTTATAATGGAACCATAAGGGTTTATATCGACAATGTAGAAAACCCTGTGTTAGAAGAAAATGTTCTGAAATTACTGAGCGGCCAGCTTCTGGCCGGGGAACCTTTAAGTTCATCTGTTTCACCCGAAACAGATCTGGACCGGAGGGGTCATAATCTATACCTTCCTATTCCTTTCTCAAAACATTGCAGGATAACCTATGAGTGTAAGGCAATCAGAATAACTGCTAATTCAAGAAAGCCAAGTATTTATTATAATATCTGTTATCGTGAATATGAGAAAGGCACAAAGGTCGTCTCCTTTTCAAAAAATGAACTTGACAATGCGGCTGAGCTGATTAATAACACAAATGAAACACTCAAATCCGCTAATACTAATATACCATCCGATAACATCAGAACTTTCAATTCAACAGAATCAATTTCCGCGAATGATTCTTTAAGTGTAAAAATCAATTTTAAAAATTCTGCGGTCAGTAAAATCACCCTGAAACTTTCTGCCTTCGACACAGAACAGGCTTTGAGATCGTCTGTTCTTAAAATCACCTTTGATGGTTTTCAAACGGTATGGGTGCCGGCAGGTGATTTTTTCGGAACAGGGTACAAGAAGACAAACTCCTCCATCTGGAACAGCAGGGTTGATGAGCAGATGAGAATGGAATCATACTGGCTGATGCCTTTTAAAAAAAGTTGTTTGGTCTCTCTCATCAATTATGGGAACCAGGTTGTAAAAGCTGATCTGAAAGTCGAAGTTTCGGAATATAAATGGAGAAAAAGCAGCTTGTATTTCGGAGCATCCTGGCATGAATATCATCAGATTTTAACCGCAGGTGTTGAATCTGTCGGGGGAACTGGACGTCATCGCGATATCAACTTTGCAGATATCAAAGGGAAAGGTGTATATGCAGGCGATGCAGTTACAGTGTTCAATACTGTTGATGCATGGTGGGGCGAAGGTGATGAAAAGATATTTGTTGATGGAGAATCATTTCCATCGAGCATAGGGACAGGCACAGAAGATTATTACGGTTATGCATGGTGCCGCCCGGAGCTCTTCTCACATCCATTTATTGCCCAGCCAAGCGGAAGCGGAAATTTTCATCCGGGATTGACAATAAACATGAGATATCGTGATCTGGACGCAATTCCATTTCAATCATCAATCAGCTCCAATATAGAACTCTGGCACTGGTTACCGGCTGTTATCAATTATGCACTTACGACCTATTGGTACGTGCTGACTCCTTATGAAATAAATATCAAGTCTGACCCTGATGGTGTAAATGCCCCGATACCTATTGATCCGGAAAATCCTCTTTGAAATGGACTGAATAGCTAAAGCTTTTTAATTACACACTTTTCACTCCCTGATTTCTACAACTTATCCGGTATATTTCGCAACCTGGTAACATTTATTTGTTTTCAGAACTTTACAGTATTCTCTTTGGGGTGAGAATAGCATCTTAATTTTATTATCCAATGCCATGAAAACGGTAGTACAACTCTTAATCCTTTTATTATTTGGATGCAAGTTTTCAGATGCGCAAATTACCCTTCACGGAAGGGTGACTGATTATAAAGGGCAAACCTTACCCGGAGCCAACGTAATGCTAAAGGGTACCTATGATGGTGCCTCAGATACGGGAGGATGTTTTCTATTTAAGACCCGGGAGATGGGCAAACAAATATTGATGGTAAGTTTCATCGGATATAAAACTGCAGAAAGGGAAATCGACTTGTCCGCGGCTCCCATGCCAATTGAAGTGGTGCTGGAGGAACAATCGGGAGAGATCAAGGGAGTAATCATCACAGCAGGGGCATTTGAAACCGGAGAATTAAAACGGGCCATTGTGCTTAAGCCTATGGATATTGCCACCACACCAAGTGCCATGGGCGATATATACGGTGCGTTGACAACCCTTCCGGGTGCACAGGTGGTAGGAAATGAAGGTGGTTTATATGTCAGGGGAGGAGAAGGATACGAAACAAAAACCTTTATCGATGGAATGCAGGTGGCAAATCCATACATATCGAAAATGCCTGATCTTCTACCCGCAGCAGGTTCTCACCCATTCTTTTTACCGGAACTGCATTCAGCACAGGAGGATATACCGCGGAATACGGACAGTCTTTATCTTCCGCAATTAATCTCAACACTTCGGGCATAGCAGATAAAAATCAGGGAGCATTTTCAATTATGTCGGTCGGGATGAGCGGTTCATACACCCATCGCTGGCAAAATGCCTCCCTGGCAGGAACCCTTCAATATTTGAATATGCGACCTTATTATTCTGTTTTTAAACAAAATATGGAATGGGAAAAAACCCCTGTGCAATTGGGTGGCACCGTGCTATTCCGACAGAAATATGGAAAATACGGGTTGCTGAAAATATTCGGCTCATTTGACCAAAATAATAGCGCACTGTACTTCAACTACAAAGGAGATACCACAGAATCATCACTCATTGATATGCGCAGTAGTAATTATTATCTCAATGTCGTATATAATGATCTTTTGTCGGAAAAATGGCGCTTGAAAACAGGACTCGCCTATAGCTACGACAACAGCAATACCGGTATCGATGCCAGCCGGTTGAAAGAAACAAGCAAGGCTTTCCACCACCGGCTGACACTTACCCATGATCTTCATGATCAAGTTATCCTGAAATTCGGGGAAGAGGTATCGTGGTATTCCTTTGACCGTGATTATTATGCGTTCGATAGCGCAAGAACCTATAATTCAGGATTTCAGCTCCGGGATTATGCCGTGTATATGGAACCTGAGATCCGTATCAATGATTACTTCGTTGCACGGGCAGGCTTCAGGAGTGAATATGTGTCGCTGCTTAAGGAATGGCAGCTTGTGCCAAGGATATCCATGGCGTACCATACGGGAGACAATTCGCAGCTTTCCCTGGCGTATGGATTGTTCCGTCAGCGACCTGAGAACCAGTACCTGATATTTAGTCGTGAACTTAAATCGGAAAAAGCAACGCACCTGATTTTGAATTACCAGTATGAAGTGGACAAGCGCATTTTCAGACTGGAACTTTATCGGAAATGGTACAACAACCTGGTGAAATATAAAAGTGAGTATGATCCTGATCCTGAGACCTATACTAATATGGGATACGGTTATGCACAGGGCATAGATCTGTTCTGGCGTGATAGCAAATCGGTACCCAACCTTGATTACTGGATTTCCTACTCATACATCCATACAAAACGCAATTACAAAAACTATCAGCAGTCAAAAGTGCCTTCCTTTATTTCACCGCATACCTTTTCAGTAGTCATGAAGTATTTTATAAGTAAAGCGAATACCTATACTGGACTTACCTACATGTATGCAAGTCCGAAAACATGGTACAACCCTGCTTTGTCGGTTTCTTCAGGTGATCAGACCAAGGCTTATAATGATCTGAGCCTGAATATTACCTGCATAAGGCCCCTGTTCGGGAGCTATTGTGCTTTCCTGTTGAATGTGAGCAATGTGCTGGGTTTTGAGAATGTGTTTGGGTATCATTACTCTTCCAACCCCGATCCGGGCGGCAACTATGCCCTTTATCCCATAAAGCCGCAATCGAAACGGTTTTTCGTTATAGCAGCCTACTTAATTCTTTAAAGCTAACCAACTTAAATTCAATCATTATGAATAATTTAATCCACAACATGAAAACAACAGCAGTATTTGCATTTATTCTACTTTCAATTGTTTCGGTTCAGGCACAAAGTGAAAAATACACCCATGCCATGCTGAGCAATATTGAAAAAGCAAAATCAGCCCAAACTCTTGATGATTTCCAGTATCTGGCAAACAGTTTTGCACGCATTGCCGAAACGGAAAAGAGTGAGTGGACGGCCTGGTATTATGCAGCTTTTTATAACCTGGTGATCAATTTTCAGGACCCGGTCATGGATCGAAAAGAAAAATTTGTATCCCTGGCGCAGCAACAGATCGAAACAGGCCTGAAACTTAAATCTGAAGAAACGGAATTTTATGTTTTAAAGGTGATGTCGTATTATGCTGAAATGTCAATTGATCCGATGAAGGGAATGACACTGCTGGGTGAGGCAAATGCTTTACTGAGCCAGGCAAAATCGATCAACCCCGATAACCCTCGGATTTATCTCGAGGAAGCTGAGGCTGTTTATAATATGCCGGTGGAATTCGGCGGGGGAAAAGAAAAAGCATTACCCCTTCTCTTGCTCGCTAAAGAAAAATTCGACAAATTTGTTCCTTCGGATCAACTGGCACCGGATTGGGGAAAAGAGCATTGTTAAATGTTGCTGGAGGGAATTGAGAAAAGCAACTGATCAAATCATCCGGGAAAAACAGGCTATCCATTCATCATGAACAAAACAGTAAGAAAAAATCTGCTTTCCATTCTGGCCGTCATTTTTATAGGGAATCTGATTGCTTTTATCCTTGATCCTTCCTTTGTCCGGAGCCCAAAAATATGGCTGATCAACTGCCTGTTCTCCATCGGCCTTGGATTGCCCATGATGAAATTCAGTGAGTTTTTCATCCGGAAGTTTGTAAGTAAAATAAAATGGGAAGTCAATCCGGTTAAAAGAATTGCAGCCACCCTGGGTGTGGTGATAATAATGTCAGTCATTATTACCTTTCTTATCAATTATATATTCATTCTTAACATTAAAGGTGTTTCATTCCCGGAATATATTAAAACGACTTTGAATCTCCTGCTGGTAGAGATTCTGATAATTGTCTATATTTTCAGCCTTGCAACCGGTGTGGAGTTTTTTAAGATGTGGAGAGAAGGCCTGATCAGGCAGGAATCGATGCAGCGCAAAGCCCTGGAACTTCAACTGGAGGCATTAAAAAACCAGGTTAATCCGCACTTCCTGTTCAACAGTCTGAATACCCTTACAACACTGGTACACAAGGATCCGGATATGGCTGTCCGCTTAATAATACAGCTTTCCGATAGTTATCGGTATCTGCTTGAGCAAAAAGACAAGAAGATTGTAGAATGGGCAACAGAGAAGCAATTCGTGGAGAATTACCTTAGTTTGCAGCAAATGCGCTTTGCAAACAATATCAGGGTAAATATCGAAACAGAAGGGATCAATGATTTCAATGTTGTTCCATTGTCGGTTCAAATGCTGGTTGAGAATGCCATCAAGCACAATGTTATCACATCAGATGAACCATTGCATATTTATATATATACCGAGGACAACTTTTTGATAGTGAAGAATAACCTTCAGATTAAGTCTTCTTTGGAAAAATCGGGGAATGTAGGCCTTGAAAATATTAAACTGCAATATGAAATTCTTACCAAAAGAAAGGTTGAGGTATTGAAAGAAGAGGGTTATTTCATTGTAAAGTTGCCATTGATCGATAAAACCATTATATGAGCCATGAAAGCACTGATTATCGAGGATGAACCCCTGGCGGCTGCAAGACTTGAAGAACTTCTGATAAAGCATGATCCTTTGATTGAGGTTGTTGGTCATTGTGATTCGGTGAAAAAATCGGTTGCATGGTTTCAGGAGAATAACCCGCCGGATTTACTCTTCATGGATATCCAACTGGGTGACGGGCTGAGTTTTGAAATCTTTGACCAGGTAGTTGTTGATTGTCCGGTAATTTTTACCACTGCATATGATACTTATGCCATCGAGGCTTTCAGGCTGAACAGTATTGCTTGCCTTCTCAAACCTATCAAATCAGAAGAGCTAAGGACAGCGATTGATAAATACAAGGCTTCACCCTATTTTACCGGGAGTCCAGCAGCAATGCAACAGCAAATTGCATTGGAAAAGGTGCAGCAATTGTTGACAAAAGAGTACAAAAAGCGATTTTTAGTAAAATCAGGCCGACATATCAGGAGCATCCCGGTGGAGGAAATACTGTATTTCTATAGTCTTGAAAAAGCCACCTTTGCATCGATCATTGGCGGGAAAACGCTTCTTTTCGATCACACGCTGGAACAATTGGAAAGTTTGCTCGATCCTTCACGCTTCTTTCGGGTAAACAGAAAATATATTGTTTCTGTGGATGCCATTACCGATATAATTACATACTCGCATTACAGGTTGAAGCTTGTATTAAAGAACTGTACCGATGAGGATATTCTTATTAGCCGGGAGAAGATGCATGATTTTAAGAGATGGCTTGACAAGTGATGCAGTTACAGTATTCAATACTGTTGATGCATGGTGGGGCGAAGGTGATGAAAAAATATCAAGGCTGACCCTGATAGTGTAAATACCCCGATACCTGTTGATCCGGAATGTCCTATATAAAGTGGTTCTTAATGTATTGTAAATGACCTCCTTCCCCCTACTTTTTTCACCCCCAACCCCCTAAAGGGGGCTTAAAAATTCCCATATGTGATTTAGCCCTCCTTCAGGGGAGAATAGGGGGTAAAATTAAAATAAAAGGGTGTAAATAAATTAAAGTACCTTCTCAGAATTCTGTTCCATCAACGAGGTAACACTTCCATATCTCCATGCTTTAAGCAGTATTTTAATAAAGAACAAAAATTGTGACAGTAGGAAAAGCAGGAATACTCCGCCTCCGGTAACGGGTTTCATTCCGGGAAGTATGCTTAAAACAAGCCATCCGTACAAAATCTGGACTACCAGTAATATTATCATTAAAAGGTAAGATGACAAAAAGGTCCTGAAGGTCTGACTGAACCCGAAACCAATTGCTTTGAAACATGCATTTCTCTCTTTAGTTACCTGCCATGCCCTGGCATAATCGGCAACAAGAAAGAGTATTGTCAATAAGAGAAGAAATATTGAGACAACAATGATACAGGTTTTAAAAACAGCTCCATCCGATGGTACATCAGCCTTGCTTACCATCGCAACCGGTACTGCAATTATTAAAATTGCAAGGATTAAAACAATAATGTAGAGTATTAATGAAATAACCAGGAAAGGCCAGAAATTTTTTGCAGATGCCCTGAAGAATTCTCCGGCAGAAAATTTACCGGACGATCCTTTCAGGCTGTTGAATAATCCTCCTGAGAAAAATGTATTCATTAGAAAAGCTGTCAGTATTAACAGGAAAAATCCTGTCGAGAAATAGGATATCAGGCTCTTAAGAGTTGCACCCAGATCAGCAAAAACTTCAACATTAATACCATCAGCCAGTTTTTCAGTAATCATACTCCTGCCAAAACCTGAGTTTAAAGCCCCTTTCATCGGGATAGCCAGTGCACAGACCAGTAAGAGTGTTGAGAACCATACTATTAAGATACCTTTCCATAATTTCGAGGAACGTATTGCAGCCGATTTTAAAGCAATGAATAATTTCATAATAAATATTTTATAATGAAATAAAATTTATAAAAAATTGCATGAACGATATTAATTTATCTGTTAACCGGCGCACAGGAACACGATCTGGGTCAGAAGTCCTTGAATTATTAATGTAGTTAACATCCATTCTGATCTTGAATTCAGGATCTATCTTAACCCATTCGATCATTCTGGCACCGGTGTAGACAAAATCTTTAAACCGGCTTTTCCCATCCCACGATTCATGCACTTCATCACCATTTTTAAAATGAACAAGGACATCCACCGGCAACATTACCTCTCCAACTCTTTCCAGTTCCACTACTGACTTATAAAGAGAATCACCATCTGACAATTTTTTGTCTATGGAATCGCCCCCATTAATGTTTCTTCTTGAAAGGTTAAGTTTGTTATTATAGAAATTGGCTACCTTATAATCGCAAAGTCCGGTACCATAAAGGGTCTGGTCAAAAAACCAGTTCATATCAGTACCAAATTTATCACCATTCATCCTTGTAACAACTTCATTTACAACACTTACAAAATCCTTACCTGAAGGATGTTTAAAAGCCCACTTTTTATAGTATTCCCTGAATACCTCATTTGTTGTCTCCTCTCCAATTATTCCCATCATGGTGTAAAGCCATGTTGCAGTTTTATTGTACGACATCATTCCGTATGTGCCATGAGGATAATTCCATGAATTCTCCGCATTACTTACTGCCTGCCTGCTGTCTGAATTGATATATGACAACCGGGACATTGACTTATCGGCAACTTTAAGCAATGGATGATTGATCATGCCAGAGTTCTCTCCGTAATAATGGTCCATAATTCTTTCTTCCCAGAAGGAATTAACACCCTCATCAAGCCATGGCTCTTCAAACTCGTTACTGGCAAGAATACCCATAAAATAGGCATGTCCGAATTCGTGTATTGTAACCATCTCGGGAAGATGCAGAAAATCAGGTATTCCGGTAAAAGAAGTTGAAGTAAACAGGGTTGTGTACTCCATTCCTCCGGCTCCGCTCCCTTTTGCAGGAGGATCGACGAATGTAAGGTGCGGCCATGGGAATGGTCCTACATTTTTAGTCAAATATTCCAGAGCATTTTTTACTGCAGTAAATTGTCTTTCAACCTGATCAATCCTTTCTTTTGGCAAAAGCAGTGTAATTTTAACATGCTCCCACTGCTCGGTAAAAACAGCATACCCGGGCCAGGCAGTCCAGGCAAAATCCACGATATCCTCTGCCCGGTAAGTGAGGGTTTTGTTTTTTCCTTCAGTATCAGAATCAACTTCAGCCATTAGCATTCCTCCTGATCCTACTACATATTCCTTTGGAACAGTGATTTTTACATCATAAACACTATGATTTGAATAGAATTCCGAATTACGGTGGAACTGATGGCAATTCCATCCCCCTTTTGTTGCATAACGCATACCTGCAGGTTCATAAACTCCGAACTTTGGAAACCACTGTGCTACAAAGTAATAATCGTCTGTATTACCAGTTCTTATTATTTTTGAAGGAAGTTTCGACTCAAAATTTATTTTTAAGAATACTGTGTCTCCAGGGTTAGCTGCTTTCGGCAGATTAATTTTCAGAACAGTCATGTCGTCACTGTTCCCATCGTCGGGACTTATATATTGCATTCCTGGAATAAGATCTTTACCATCCCAGTCAGTAAGAGTTATGATGTCGATCCAACCGGAATCAGATTTGTTATAGGCAGGAGACGAGCCTGATTCTTTATTAAAAGTTGTTCTGCTGTTCCTGAAGGCGTTCAGATAAAGATGCAACTGAACGTCGGGCACAATATCAGTTGATTTATTTACCCAGTAAGTTTCCATCTCACCCTTAACAATTTTTGATAAGATGTCCAGGTTTGCATCGATATTATAATATGTCTGCCGGGCACTGAGTGGCACTTTATTAATGATCTGCGATTTAACGGTAGGCACTGTGATCAGCCAGGCAAAAAGATAAATCAGAATTTTTTTCATCATAATATAATTGTTTTTAATGGTATGATGCAGCTCGCCCCGACGCGTCGGGACTCGGTTCACAGCTTTTGAAATGAAAACTATCAAAATGACAACTATTTTTTCAATTCGGGAATAGGAAATCTTCCCGAAAAAATTCCAGAACGAAAATATAATAACATGTTTTATAACATGTTTTGCTTATATCAGATTACTTTTTTACTTCTATCTGTGGGTCCACATTTATTGTCAGAGTAAGTGGAACTTCACCCTCTGTATAGACAGCCTTACCTGACATTTTTGTCTCATTTTCAATTTTCAACATAACTTTAATATCCTGTCCTTCAAGATATATTGAGAATGAAACACTATCATTTGCAACCTTCACCTTTTCTCCTGTGAGTTTATATTCACTTCCGGTAAAGACCATTGTTGTAGAATATTTTTGTTCATCCAGGCCAACTGCGATAGTCCCTGAAGTATATCCTTCAGGTGCATAGGGAGCTTCGAACTTCCATGTACCAACCGGGTTAGTTTTTTTAGCACTATTTTGTCCGCTGACCGCGATAACAGAAAAGAATGAGATTACCAGTACTGTTAAAATTTTATCTTTCATAGGAAATTTTATTTGTTTAACTCAAATATAGAAATAAAATCTTTAATGTTCAAAATTTCAGGATACATGGTGCAGGTTGCAGGGAAATAAAACATGAAAAAAAAAGGCCCCTCATGGAACCCCTTCTTTGTTCATTTTATCATCTCAACAGTTACTTCTTATCATAAACCATTGTGGTTTTTACCTCACCATTCTGACCTTGTCTTGTAGATGTAATTGAAAGTGTTTTTGCATCAGTAAGAGTCCATGCTTCAGTTGATTTAATTTCTCTTGTCTCACCGTTCATGTCCATTGTTCTTGAAGTTGCAATAGTAAGATTCTTGCCATCAGCCGACCATGTTGCAACAGACTTACTGTCGCCTCTTGGATTTGTGTTTATACTCTCTTTTCCGTCGAGAGTATACTTCAGGATTGTGGTTGTTGGGGTACCATCCTGTCCGGTCCTTGTCCTTGTAGAAGTGAGAAGATTAGCTGCCTGTGTAGCAACAAAATCACCGCCACCCATTCTCTGTCCGCCACCACCACCGCCACCCTGTGGCTGGGTACTTTTCTCAGCATTTAAAGCCCAGGTACCGGCAAAGTTTGCCTTCCCTGCCTGTGCATTTGTAATCGCTGGCGTAATAAGAGCCAGTACGATTGTCAATGATAATAACCGCATTAAATTTGAAACATCTTTTTTCATATTCTTTGAATTTTAAGTGAGTTGATTTCGTATTAGACAACTATTCAAAGGTAAATATTCCATCGGATAAAAAAATTGCATCAGGTATTGGGTGCAAGGGACCAGAACCAAGTAACCAGAAACTAGCACCGGAAACCAGAAAAGAGAAATGTTGATATTATAATTTTAACTACCTTTTGAAGCTAAAAAATTTCATATCATGAACAGAAGAAATTTCATAAAGACCACTTCAGTAGTAGCGGGAGCTTATGCTATTGCTGAACCTTCAGTATTTGCCAATCTTAGTAGTCCGGGCGATGAGTTCTGGTTCAACCGCCCCATGCGATGGGCACAACTCACGCTTGTGGAAAATGATCCCGGACGTTTCGATCCGGATTTCTGGCTCAGCTACTTTAAACGGATTCATGCTGATGGCACAACACTGAGTGCCGGCGGAGTGGTGGCATATTATCCGACCGATGTACCGCTGCACCACCGGAGCGACTGGCTCGGTAACTCAGATCCTTTTGGTTATCTTGTGGATGGATGCCGCAAGATGAATATGTCAATAATTGCCCGTACCGACCCTCATGCAGTAAGGCAAAATGTTTATGATGCTCACCCCGACTGGATTGCAGTAACTGACAACGGTGAGAAACGCCGTCACTGGGCGAATAAGGATCTGTGGGTAACATGTGCCCTGGGCCCGTATAATTTTGAGTTTATGACGCTGGTTCATAAAGAGATCATGGAGCGTTACCAGCCTGATGGAATTTTCTCCAATCGCTGGGCAGGACATGGAATATGCTACTGTGAACACTGCATGAAAAATTTCAAAGAATATTCAGGACTCGACTTACCTAAGAGCAGCGACCGGTTTGACCCCACATACCAGAAATACTCAGAGTGGAGCACCAACAGGCTGAAAGAGCTATGGGTTCTGTGGGATGGTGTAATACGCAAGGAAAAGTCTTCTTCACGGTTTATTCCGAACGGATTTCCCGATAAAGTTATTACCGGCCAGATGTCGGATATCGTTTTTACCGACCACCAGGCCCGAAGCGGTGCCACATTGCCATGGTCGAACGGAAAGGGTGCAAAAGAGTTACGTGCCTCCATAGGCATGAAGCCACTGGGAGGTATATTCAGTGTGGGTTTTGAGGAACAATACCGATGGAAAGATTCAGTTCAGAGTGAAGCGGAAATCAGGGTCTGGGTTGCCGAAGGAACTGCCAATGGGATGCGTCCGTGGTTCACAAAGTTCTCAGGTGTGCTTTACGACAGACGCTGGCTCGACATAGTGGATAAAATATACCAGGTGCATTACCGGAATGAGAGTTACCTGAGAAACACAGCGCCGATGGCGCGTGTGGGAATGGTGTTCTCTGAACAAAACCGGAACTACGGTGGTGAGACCTGGCAGCAAAGAAGCGGTGATCATGCCCTGGGAATGTATCATGCGCTCATAGAAGACCGCATGCCTTTTGAGATGGTCAACGACCGCCTGCTCGATATGGAACATCTAAAACCATTCAAACTTCTGATTCTTCCAAATATAGCAGCTCTTTCGACGGAACAATGTGATCAGTTACGGAAATTTGTTGAAGGCGGAGGAAGTCTTGTAGCCACTTTCGAGACTTCCCTGTATGATGAGGCAGGCAGACGACGGACAGATTTCGGACTGGCTGACCTGTTTGGTGTTTCCTATGATAAAAGTGTAGAAGGGCCGATGCAAAACAGCTATTTGCGTTTGAAGAAAGATGACGCGACTAATCAGCTTCATCCGGTATTAAAAGATCTGGAAGATGCTTACCGGATCATCAACACCATTCACATGGTAAAGGTTATACCACAGTCATCATTCCCCGTTCCGGTAACATTGATACCCACCTATCCCGACCTTCCGATGGAAGATGTTTACCCGCGTGTTCCGGAAACTGACATCCGGGAGCTTTACCTGCGCGATACCGGCAAAGGACGAATAGCCTATTTCCCGGGGGATATTGACAGAACTTTCTGGCAGATAATGAGTGCCGATCACGGGAAGCTTCTGAGGAATACTATCCGCTGGGCTCTTAGGGAAGAACCAATTGTTGAAGTGAAAGGTCCGGGGGTGGTAGATGTCACTGTATGGCGACAGGAGAGCTCTATGACAGTGCACCTTGTAAACCTTACCAACCCGATGATGATGAAAGGACCATTCAGGGAACTTATACCTGTAGCAGCACAGGTGAGTATTAAAATTCCCCAGGGTACAATAGTTAATGGAGTAAGTCTTCTTGTAAGCGGGCAGAAGCCCGATTTTAAAAACAATGAAGGTAAGATAATATTAAATGTACCACAAATTCAGGATCATGAGATCATTGGAATAGATTTAATATAACTATAAATAAACACATGTAGAGACGTTGCATGCGTAGAGACGTTGCATACAACGTCTCTACTCTGAAATATTAAAATAATGATCAATTCAAAATTTAAACACCCGGGCATACCAGAAATCCCTCAAAATAGAGCCAATAGTCGCCGGTCATTTCTTAAGAAAACTGCTGCTGCAACTATCGCACTCGCAGGCGTTGATCTCCGTACTTTAGCTGTGGAAAGTATTCCCAGCGAAAACGAACCTGCAGTTGAAATCCCATGGTATCGTCGTGTGACACGCTGGGGGCAGACTAATATTACTGAAAAGGATCCTGCCCACTACGACATTGCCTGGTGGCGTAAGCACTGGAAAAGCACTCAAACACAAGGTATCATAATAAACGCAGGCGGCATAGTGGCTTATTATCCCAGCAACGTGCCTCTTCACCGGCAGGCGCAATATCTCGGGGGTCGTGACCTTTTTGGTGATTTATGCCGCGCTGCCCATGAAGATGGTTTAGCTGTGTTTGCCCGTATGGATTCCAATCGTGCCCATGAAGAGTTTTACAAGGAGCACCCCGATTGGTTTGCTATTGATGCAGAAGGTAAGCCGTACAAAGCAGGCGAGCTTTTTATAACCTGTGTCAACAGTCCTTACTATAATGAACATATCCCTGCAATCCTGACTGAAATCGCAAAACTATATCATCCGGAAGGATTCACCGATAATAGTTGGAGCGGAATGGGTCGCGATTCGATCTGTAATTGTGAGAATTGCAAAAAGAGTTTTCGTGAGAAAACAGGTAATAAAATACCCCGTGGCAGGAACTGGGATGATCAGACTTACCGGGAATGGATCCGTTGGAATTATGACCGGAGGTTGGAAATATGGGATTTGAACAACCGCACCACAAAATCAGCCGGAGGACCAGACTGCATCTGGTCGGGTATGAACAGTAGCTCCATCAGCGGACAGGCCAGGAGCTTTCGCGACTATAAAGAGATTTGTCATCGGGCTGACATAATCATGCTTGACTCCCAGGCCCGTAGCGATGCAGGTGGTTTTCAACAAAATGCTGATACCGGCAAGCTAATTCATGGTCTGCTGGGGTGGGACAAACTCGTTCCTGAAAGCATGGCGATGTACCAGGCCGGAAGGCCAACATTCAGGCTGGCAAGTAAACCGGTGCCTGAAGCCCGTATGTGGATGGTTGAAGGAATGGCAGGTGGGATCCAGCCATGGTGGCATTACGTTGGCGCATCTCATGAAGATCGTCGTATTTACAATACTGCAGGACCGGTCTTCCGGTGGCATAAAGCCAACGAAGAATTCCTGGTTGACCGGAACCCGGTAGCTACTGTCGGTGTTGTATGGTCGCAACAGAACATGGATTTCTACGGGCGTGAAGAGGCCGAGCAAATGGTGGAACTACCATACCGCGGTGTAACACAAGCGCTTCTCCGGGCACGGATACCCTATCTGCCTGTAAATGCGGACCATATCGACCGTGACGCTAAGCATTTATCATTGTTGATATTACCTAATCTTGGTGTCATGACAGATGGTCAGGTTGCTAGTGTCAGACGCTTTGTTAAAGATGGAGGAGGTCTGATTGCTACCGGTGAGAGCAGCTTATATAATGAATGGGGCGATCGCCGGTCAGATTATGCTTTGAATGATCTGTTTGGCACTCATATCGATAAACAACAAGCCAACTCAGGAAAATCGTTAAGAAAATGGGCTGGTGAAACCTATCACACTTACCTGCGGCTATCACCTGAGTTACGCAAAAACGTTGATGGCCCGCAAACCGGCATGGAACCGCCGATTAACGATGAGCGCCATCCTGTGTTGAAAGGATTCGATGAAACCGATATACTCTCCTTTGGTGGCTTACTGGAGTCTGTCAGAACTGACTCCACGGCAAAAGTACTGATGACTTTTATTCCACAGTTTCCCATATATCCACCCGAGACGGCATGGATGCGGGAACCGAAAACGGATATCCCGGGTTTGATTCTGAACACAATTTCCGGAGGTGGTCGCATTGCTTATATGCCCGCCGATATCGACAGGCAGTTTGGCCGATACAATCTCCCTGACCATGGTAACCTATTGGCAAACCTCATTCGCTGGGCGGCAAAAGACAACATCTCCCTGGCTGTTGAGTGTGCGGGTCTGATTGATTGTAACATATACCATCAGCCAGGTCGTCTGATTTTGCATCTGGTCAATCTGACGAGTGCAGGAACATGGCGCCAGCCGGTTGACGAATTTATTCCGATAGGTCCTGTGAAGGTTCGGGTCAAATTGCCGGATGATGTGCTTGGCAGAAGTGTGCAGTTGCTGGTGTCGGATCAGAAAATTTCCGGTACAGTGGAGAAAGGATGGGTTCATTTCACGATCAGTTCAATCTCTGATCATGAAGTTGCAGTTGTAACTTAATATTCGTCTTCTGTTTTCTTAAATTTGTTCATATTATGTTAAAACTAAATAATTCTAAAACTCACCTTCATGGAAACCAATCGACGTAAATTCATTACAACCGCCATTATCGGCGGTCTGGCTGCTACATTGCCCTTGGGTTCATCTGCCAAAAATTTGGAATATCCGGTAGAGACGTTGCATGCAACGTCTCTACATACTAATTACTCCCGGCTTGATCAGATACTGAAACAGCCTGTATTTAAAAAAGAATTGTTTAGTTCCCCCGTAATCATAGAAACGCTCGAATTACTGCGTTACAGAAACAGTTTTTTATGCCGGGTAAGATCTAAAGACGGAGCAGAAGGGATCTCAGTCGGCCATAGTGGTCAGTTGAGATCGCTTTACCTGATTTTCACCAACCTTTTACAACCATTTTTTATAAATAAAGATGCACGCGACCTTGACCTGTTGCTTGAAAAAGTTTATATATACCAGCTTAATTTCAGGTTAAATGGGATGGCTCTTGGTGTACCCCTGGCAACTATTGAGTTTGCTATTCTTGACATGATGGGGCGCATAGCTCAAAAGCCGATCGGCCAGTTGATAGGTGAAATACACCACCCGGAAGTTGCTGTTTATCAGGCTACCGAATACCGCGAAAAACCTGTGGCTGAGTCAATGGAACTGATAAAACGGGATGTGGCAGAATATAATGCGAGGGCACTTAAGATTAAAGTAGGCGGGCTAATGTTCGGGACAGCAAATATTAATGCCGTTGGTCCGGCAGGAAGAACTGAAACAATAATTCCACTTGTCAGGAAAACATTTGGCGACCAGATGGTTCTTTATGCCGATTCAAATGGTTTCTATTCGGTGGAGGAAGCTATTCGTGTTGGAAAATTGCTGGAAGAATACCGTTTTCAGTTTTTTGAAGAGCCTGTTCCTTTCGACTGGTATGAAGAGACTAAACAAGTTGCTGATGCGCTAAAAATACCTGTTGCAGGAGGCGAACAGGAATACAGTCTTCATGGATTTCGCTGGCTTATTGCCAATGATGGTCTTCAGATCGTTCAGCCCGATTACTTCTATTTCGGAGGGATGATCCGTGCGATGAAAGTTGCGCTTATGGCAAATGCATTCGGAAAATCCTGCACTCCGCATATGACCGGTGGGGATTTAGGATTTCTTTATATGATGCATTTTGTATCGGCTCTCCCCAATGCCCTGCCCTATCATGAATTCAAAGGACTTAAAACTGATGTCATTTTTGAATGCAAAACATCACCTTTGAAAAGTGTTAATGGGCTTGTTAAGGTTCCAACCGGCCCGGGTTCAGGTGTTGATATAGATCCGGAATTCATCAGGAAGCACGAGGTGGTAAAGGGGTGAAAAGAATCAGGTACTTGGTACTGGGTGCTTGGTGCTGGGTTGATGGGATGGTGATTGTAGGGATACGCCGTGGCGTGTCCCTGCTATAATCCCAATGTGTATAAAGAGGAGCCCCTGGGAGAAGTGTTTTAGGTGCGAGGTTCTAAATTATCCGGCAAATCGTGCAGGTTGGAGAATAGAAAAACGATTTTTGAAAATAACAATTTTAAATATTTTATTTTTTGAAATTAGGAAATTAACAATGCAAAAACACTTGCATCCTTATTTACCGGAAATTTGAATTTGTAATTACCGCTTACAAAAAGCAAATGTGAGTGCAAATGCGTTGGGGTTAATTGTTGTATTTGGCAAAGTAGTCATCAATCTCTGGTCGTAATTCAATTCCAGCTTTTTCAAAACAGTCAAGCAAGTCGTTATATGTTCCTGCTCCTGAAAGAAAATCCCAAAACTCTTGTGCAACCATTACTTCTTTATTCAAATCAAGCATTCCTTTCATTGTCCAACGTGCATAAGGTTTAGGTTCGTATGGATTGTAAGGTATTGAAATAAGTGTATTGACTTTTGCTTTGGGATTTTGATAAAAATAAACAGCCAACCATTCAAGCATATTTCGTTTGTAAGAAATAAAATCTCCTTTGTTTGGTTTTACGGTTTTTAAATCAAACATAAACACTTCACCTTTTTTGGACACAAGAAATAAATCTACTTTAACTGATTTCAATTTGTTCTCTTCTCCTGATTGTGCAACTATTCTTATTCTCTCTGTTTCCTCAATCTTATTTACTTCTCCACCAACTGAAAGATGATTCATTATTTTTTGAATTTCATTTTGAGCATCATGAGTAATCAAACTTCCAATTTTAAATTGAGTATGAACTTCCTTGAAATTTATTTTGGCGAGCTCCATTGCTACTGGTTCATAAATAGAAATTCCGAAAGTGGTGTTTAATGATTGAAGAAAGGAGAATAAAGCCATCCTGTCTTTACCTAATAAACGATAATGGAAAGACATATTCTCTGTTTCAGGTTTGAAATTTCACAAACCAATATCCATCCGCAATTCTTTAAGATTCAATTCTGCTGCATATAAATCTCCAATCAAATCATTTGCAACAAACCTGTATCTATCATTATACTCTGAAAAAGAATTTATGACTTGGTTGAATTTTTTTGAATCATTTGCAATCACATAAAGAGGAACATTCTTGTAATCAATTAATGTTGCCATTCTTCCAACTCCACTCCAGACTCCAGTTGATAATTCAACTTCAAACGCATATTCAGGAATGAAGTTGTTTCCTTTCGGCTTAAACCAAATCACATCAATCAGTCGTAATAAATTGTAATCAGAAAATTGAAGTTCAGGACAAGATTTCAATGTTGTGATTTCTTCAAGTTTTTTCTCGTTGAATTTTCTTGATTTATCAGGGCAATAAGTTTGATAACCTCTAATATTTCCTATCTCTATTAATCTTCCTTGCAATACTGAATGCAAACTTTCTTCTACAGTATTCTTTGCTTCTTCTTTAATTATTGGTGGGACTAAAAGTAAATTCCAATTATTGAAGTAATTTCTACAATCAATTCTGTTGTTTCTTCCTGCTAATACAATGTTAAAATCTTTATCAATATTGATTTTGTATTCGCCATTTCTATCATGACTAATTTCTGGTAAATGTCTGAAAAGAATTTTTGCAGGAATGATTACAACCTTATCAGCCGAACCACAAATGAAAGCAACAAAAGGATTATCAAGATTGGCAATTTCTTCAACAGTGATATAATTAATTCCAAAAAAATATCTTCTGTTACCGTCAGAAGAAGCACGAACCAAAATATTTGATTCACCAATGTGATAAGTTCTTGATTTCAGAACTTTAATCAACTCAATACTTGCGTTAAACTCTTTTGCTTTGTTTAAAAAGTTTGCTGCCAATAAATCAGATGGACTTAATTTTTTAGAATTTAAATTCATTATATCATTTCAGAAAAGATGGTCGAATAAATGATGTCAATACTTGTTAGGAGTCCATTTTCTAAACCTTTCTTAGCAACTAAAATTTCTTCTTCCTTTAATTCTCTTCCAAGTTTTTCTTTTGCTTCAAACTGCAAATCTTCTATTGAGATTGCAAAAATATTTTCTGTTGCTTGTAAATTTTCCATTGTGCAAAGTAATTAAGTTATTGTTGTGTTTGCGTTTGAAATTTGAGTGTTGAATGCTGAAACATCAATGCCAGCAGTATTGATGCCTAATTCATTTGCTTGCACCAATGTCGTTCCGCTTCCACAAAATGGGTCAAGAATTGTGTCGCTTTTCTTGAAGTAAGTTTCCTTTTTGAATTCGTCCATGTGGCCGTCAAGAAAATATTCTACAAGTTGCGGAATGTATTTGCCCTTGTAAGTATGAAAACGGTGAATGTGTTTTGTTGTGTCTGATTCTGTATATTGCTGAAAAGATAAAGCCCAATTTAAATCATCTCCGAGCTGGTCTTTCCAGGTTTCTTCTCTTGATGTTTTATAGGCTTTATAAAATTCAACAAGCTCATCTTTTGATACCTGAGTGGTACCATTTTCCCCAATTTTTTTAACTCGGCCATATTGTATTAAATATGAGATATTTGAAGTAGTTACTTTCTTCTCCAAATATTCTGATGCCCACAGGCTTGCTTTTTTTATTGAAAGTAAATCGGACATATTATTTATTCATTTTTTTATGTACTCCACACTTAATCTTTTTCTCTGCAACTTTCAAGGCTTTTATTCCTAAATCATCGTCTTGCAATTCATATAGAATTTTATCGCTTAAGTATTCAATCAAAATGGATTCCTTGTCTAATTCTAAAATATCGGCAATCTTGGAAATTTGTTCTCTAGTAGCGTTTCTCTCTCCCCGTTCGACCTTGCTTAAAATTGCTGAATCAATGTCTAGCTGTGCAGCCATTTGTCTAAGGAGTAAACCTTTTTTCTCCCTTTGTTCTCTGATTATTTCACCAGTTGTTTTCAACTTGAATATCTTGTCTTGACAATATATGTCAAATGTAATCATTTTATTAAACTTCCAAATAAAATATTCAGAAAACTTATTAACAATCTTGCGAAATGGGGAATTTGGCTTTTTTGGTTTTTACGTGTTTCAGCTCTGAGTGTGGGCTAAAACCAAGTGTGCCAAATTCATGTTGTTTAATTTGTCATTTGTAAAATTCTGCCTGGAAAAGAAAACAAACATTATTGTTGTCATGGAATACAAACGCTTGTGCATATCTCAATAATCGCAACCATTTGCTATTATTTGCGCTTTAGGCGAAATCCAGCATAAATTAGTCCTGGGTTGGCAAAAAAGCATCCCGAAGTGTTTGGAACCAGAACCCAGTAACCAGAAACCAGAACCCCTTAGTTATCCTGCAATTTTATTATTCAATAGGATCCATGTACTAAAAAATATTTTTCTCTAATAGATAAAAGCTTTAACTTTGATTAGTTCTTTCCAATTGATTAAAAATTACTGCCATGAAAAACTTATTTTCACTATTGGCTCTTCAAGCTGTTATGATTCTCTCCTTGCAGGCTCAGCCCGTCTCAAACTACAGTTATAAGCTCGATAACGGCATTAATGTAAAGACTGAAAATTGCTGGAACCAGGTGTGGGTGGAACAGAGTTATGCACCTATGAGTACCAGCGATAAGACTGCTCCTTTATCTGTAAATATAAGAACCCTGGGTGATCTGGTTTCACAAAAATCTTTTAAGCTCCTGAGCGCAGGGAAAGAGGTCAGAATGTTGGGAGCAGCGCCTGGTACATACAGCCTGAAACTTACTTTAAAACTTTCCGGGAAACCCGGAACCCTGAGTTTTGTGGTAAGTAACATAATAATAAAACCTAAAACAAAAACATCTGTTTCTGTTACATTATACGATTACCAGGTTTTGATCGAAGAATCTCCGGCATCTCTTAAAGGGCTTTCATACTTCGAATCGAAAGTCAACAGGTACAAAGGCAACACAGAACAAAACCTCAATAAAAGTATTCCCACTTTTTATGTCAAAGACAAACACGACAAACCAATTTCTCCCGACGAACCCATGAGTGATAATAGTGGTAAAATAAAACCGGGAACTTATGATGTACTTATTTCAATCGGGATTTCAGGACGTACTCACAAAGTCTGGCTTGAGGACTTTGTGATGAAACCTGATGTCAATTATAAAATTGCAACGAATCTTAATGCAGGGATAATTATCTATACAGGGGGAAACAAGGAAGTAAAAGATATGCATTTATATCCTGCTGGTACAGCCAGTAAACAGACTGGCACACCAGCTCCAATAAAGAACCTCGAAATAATTGGTTACGAAAGCCTTACATTAACGAATGCCTGCCCTCCCGGAGCATACGATGCTCTTCTTACATTCGGAAATAGCGTTAAGTATGAATGGAGGAAGAATATCGTAGTCAAAACCGGTGCTAATACAGAGGTTAAATAGGGCACAGGGCGCAGGGCGCAGGGCAAAACATAATTTATAAAAACATATACTATGATCAGACTGGGATTTCAAAGTGCAATTTTAGGTGATCTATCATTTGATGAGGTCATTACATTTGCATCTGACAATGGTTTTTCATGCGTCGAACTGATGTGCTGGCCGGTTGGGAAAGCCAACCGCAAATATGCCGGGGTTACTCATATTGATGTTACATCGCTTTATGATAATGAGATAAACAGGATCAAAAATAAACTGAAGGAAAAAAATGTTTCAATTTCCGGACTTGGTTATTATCCCAATGCATTAGATCCCGATAAAGAAAAGTCTGATTTCTATATTGATCATATTAAGAAAGTTATTGATGCTGCCGCCAGGCTGGATATCGGAATCATGAACACTTTTATAGGCGCCGACCCGTCAAAGCATGATGATGACAACTTTGAAAGGTTCAGAGAAATCTGGCCGCCGATTATAAGATATGCAGAAGAAAGGAATGTAAAAATCTGTATTGAAAATTGTCCAATGTTTTTTACAAGGGATGAATGGCCGTCCGGAAATAATCTTGCTCATTCTCCTGCATTATGGCGGAAGATATTCGAAACAATTCCTTCACGAAATTTCGGACTGAATTACGATCCCTCTCACCTTCTATGGCAGATGATGGATTATGTAAAACCGATTTATGAGTTCAGAGACCGTATATTCCATGTACATATTAAAGATGCCAGGGTTTTATGGGAAAATCTCAATGATGTCGGTATACTTACCACACCTCTTCAGTTTCATACACCGAAACTGCCAGGTCTTGGCAATATTCAATGGGGCAAATTCTTTTCGGCATTATATGAGGTTGGTTATAATGGATCAGCCTGTATTGAAGTTGAGGATAAATCCTTTGAAGGATCGCTGGAAACAAGAAAAACTGCTTTACTCCAAAGCCGCAACTATCTCAGACAATTTGTTACTTAAGGGATATAAGAGTAATTCAAAACTTGTCAGATTGAGCCAAAGTATAAAATTCATATTTTATCTTCCATCTGAATTCCTGTCCCGGATCAACTTTTATCCTGATATATGGTTCGGGACACAAAGTTGTTGAACAAGCCCAGAATGCAAATTTCAGAAGAGGTTGGTCGCAGGTTATTCTTACTCCGGCTCCCGTTGTATGGTTTTCAATTCTTATATCATAGTCATTTGCACTTGCACCAAACCCTTCAAGGGCACCGCAGAAAACTGACTCATCACTTTTCAGATTCCTCAGGAACACGATTTCATTTCCATCAATTTCAGCCAGTTCACCTATTCCCCGGCCCTCCCCTGTAATGTTGAATGGTAATCTGACTACAAAGCCCGGACCAATTGGTTGTTTATCAATTACAAAAAAATTATGATCATAGACACTTGTTTCAATTTTTCGGTTTCCTGTGTTTTTCAGGGTATGGGTGAGAACCAGTTCAGGTTTATCTTTTATCAGTTGCACTGTTTTTTTATATTGATATGAATAGTCTTTATCGTTCAGTTCATGAATAAACTGAACCTGGTCAGATTGTTTATTCACTTTCCATTTTCCGCGGTTCAACACCGGGTATAATCTACTGAATGTGTACGGCTTATCATCTGGTTTGGTAAGAACGCCGACTCCTATTTTCAGAAAGCTGCCTCCGGGTTTGGTTTCCAGGTAATCCAACGGAGTGAACTCTTCCACCGGACCCATAATTGCATCATGAATTTCAGGACTATATTTTGCGAACCA
>Ga0265292_1001222_pt1 | contig 24187 bp, 24 predicted proteins | sample Munlanlewell296A_FD_189080 | JGI IMG/M metagenome (GOLD analysis project Ga0265292, IMG submission 189080) | Leachate microbial communities from a municipal landfill in Southern Ontario, Canada - Leachate well 296A | ecosystem: Engineered > Solid waste > Landfill > Unclassified | place: Canada... | reverse complement strand
ATTTTAGGTGTTTCTAAAATTTTGATTTCTTTGACCCTTAAAAGTTGGCTGACCAACGTTAATTTGTCAATATGCCAGTCAAACTTTATTTTTGCGTCGAGAATTAATTGATTTAAATTGAAGTTTTTATTTTTCATTATGAAATAAAGGTCAATATAATCTCGATCTCTTGGACTCATAAAAATCGTATGGACTTTGTTGGCGGCAATATCCTTAATGCTGTCAATTTGAAGTTTGCCAAACTTTAATCCTTTTTCAATTCTTGGGAAGGGATAATAGTTAAAATCAACTTTAAGCTTGTTGCCGTTTTTGAAAATCAAAAAATAGCTTATCAATCCCATAAAAACACTCCGATCAATTTTTTTAATTTTCAATAAATTTGAAACTTTCTTTAAGTAAGATTCAATAAGTTTTTGATCAACTTCCTCTTCTTCAGTAAAAAGATCAATATCTTCAGAAAGCCTATGTTTTAAATAAAATTCTGCAAGAGCTGTGCCACCTGTTAAATAAAACCTTTTTGTTATTTCCGGCTCTATTTTGACAAGTTCCAAAAACTCAAGTTGTTTGGGAGTGAGTATTGTTTTTTCCATATTAAATATTCCAAAGCCCTTTTTTTGTAAGGATCTAATTTATTTTTAATAAAAGGCCAGGCTTTGATAAGTTGGATCTTACTCAATTTTTGATTATCTAAACCATAATTTATTGATTGAACCAATTTCCAAAGTTCATATTTCCCAGGATCACTTTCTTTAAGTTTTTTTTCGTCTATTGTCCAGTTGTGCATATATATATTTTACCAAAAAATCATGGCTTTGTGCTTAGTTGGTGAATTTAAAGGTGGAGAGGATTTGGTAGGCGAGATCTTTTTTAGCCAAATCGTTTGAAACATAGATTTCTATAAATCCTTTATTATTTAATTGAATTGAGTAGATATCAAATTTAGCTTCAGGAATAACTATTTTGGTAGCGGATAGATTATTGAGACTTACTTCTGTAATTGTTCCCTGATTATAAGGCGGTTTAATTCCAAACACTTCAAGATTAATATATCTTTCTAAATAAGGCTTCATTACATCTGATTGATAAATAAATAAATTTCTAGTAGAAGAATCAGCTTCTTTACTACCTGCGCCAGAAGCGATTAGTTGTGTCATAAAAGTATCAGGGTATTTTATTGAGTAACCATAAATTGTATTAATATACGTTTTCCACCCTGCCGTTTCATCAGGTGGGATTGAGATTGAGGATGATGGTTTTGGTGTTGGAGAAACAGATTGTGATGCTTGTGTTGGAACTTGAATAGTAGGGGAGATGGGTGGATTCAATACTTGTTTTTGGAGTTTTTGGTTTTGAAAAAATAAATAAGCGATTAAACTCAATGTAATGATTATTAAAACAGAGAGAATAATTGTTTTTAAATAATTAGGTTTAGGTTGAGCGGTAAAAACTTCGGGGGGAGGTTGAGCTGATTGTTGTGTTGGATTTTGGATTGAGTCCATGTTCCATTATTACACAAATAGCATTAAAACAATAATGATATTTTAGTCTGGATCCCCGTCTTCACGGGGATGACACAAGACAATGATTGATACTTTATTATATGGTTTTGTCAAGGAGATTGAACTCTTACTTACTTCATAATGGCAATTGAATCAAGAAGGTTTATAATTTCCGTTTTTTCACTAGATGTTAAATCTCTTGTATCCATTCCCGAATAGGTTATAGATAAAGATGGGCCGTTATTAGTTTGTCCAAAAATTTCTTTTGTTATTCCATTCAGTTTAAAAGTTTTTAGTTGAATACCATTTCTGTTATAAAATTCTGAAATTGTACATGCGTTGGTAGGATCATAACGTGGAGATTGTGGGTCTGGGTCAGAGGGGTCGCAGAAGTTGCCTCTTCCTAAAGAACTTATTTGAACAGTGAATATTGAAGACCTTAAAGAAATTGTTCCATCCGAACCGACTTGTTCTTTACCGAAATTATCAACCTTACAAGACCAATCTTGGTTTGGCAATATGAGTGACAAATTCAAATTTACACTATTGCATATTGTTTTAGTTGTGTTGTTATCTAAAAACTTAAAAGTCGAGAGGATTTGGTCAAAAAGTTGTTTAGTATTTGAAGTGGGTGTAGAAAGTTGAAATGTGTACAAATATCCGTTGTTTTTTAGCCAGACCGTAGGAACAGCATGATTTTTTTGTCCACTAAAACCTTTAATGGCACTTACATTTCCAACCGAAATTTTTTCTGAAGACAATTTACCTAATTCAGTCTCCCATAGCTTAGGATAATCTTCTAATGATTTTCCATCATCTTTACCAACAGATAAAACCAACTGAAAATCATTTGAGCTTTCCGTTCGATTTGGTTTATCTTGGTAATTTTGTAGTAATAAATTGTCTCCAATCTGTTTAAGTTGGTCATAAAGAATCAAGTCTTGAGGATATAAAAAAGTAAACCCGAACTTATCATTCTCATATGTTTTCCATCCCTCCATTTCGTCGGGTGAGATTGAGATTGAAGATAATGGTTTTGAAGTTGGGGACGGAACTTGAAAAGTCAGGGAGGCTGGTGGATTTAAAACTTGTTTTTGGAGTTTTTGGTTTTGAAAAATTAAATAAGTAATGAGTCCTAAAGTGATAATTACTAAAACTGAGAAAATAATTGTTTTTAAATAGTTTGGTTTAGGTTGAAAGTCAGGAATTTGAATGGGAGTTTGAATTGGGTCCATTAGTTCATTATTTCAGAAACAAGAAGGAAAAACAAAGGTAATTATAGGTCTGGATTCCCGCCTCCGCGGGAATGACAAACAACCACAACATAGAACAAAGAATTATTTATGACTTGAAGAAGGTTTTCTTGGAGGACTTAGGGTGGGAAATGCGATTCTTCATTTTTTCAAGTAAAGTAGTCAGGTTAATTCTTCTTTTTGTGATTTTTTCTTTTTTTCCGCCAGCTGGCGGATTCTCTGGATTTTTGATGACAGGACCAACTTCTTTTCCATGATCTTTCTTTAAATGTTTTAATAAAGATATTAACTGAACGCTAACAATTATTAAAAGAACAGTGGTAATGGTAATTGCAGTTGAAAGCAATAATTGAGTTGTATCCATATTAAAGCAGTCCTAATCGGACTTTTTCAGCAACAAGGTTGTTAGCGTGAAGAAGTTCGTCGTGAGAAGTGCCCGCATCAATCCACCAATCAAGAAGACCACACTCTAAAGTTCCTTCTTTAAGATAAAAATTATTTAGATCGGTTACTTCCAGTTCTCCCCGAGCTGAAGGTTTCTGCTTACGAATAAAATCAAAGACCCTTTTATCATAGACATAAATACCGGTTTGAGCGATATTAGATTTTGGATTTTCCGGCTTTTCGACAATTGAAATAACTTTTCCAACAGAATCAATTTCGATTACTCCATAGTGCTTTGATTCTATTCCCGGCATTTTTATTCCAAAAATCATTGCTCCTTTATCTTGTTTCTTAAATTTTTCTACAGATGGCTTCAGATTATAACTAAAGATATTATCCCCTAAAATTACGGCGATTTGATCACCTTTAACAAACTCTTCTGCCAGGCCAATTGCATGGGCAATTCCACCCTTTGGGTTTTCTTGGACTGAGTAATAAAGTTTGATACCAAATTGATCTCCTCCTTTTAGGAGATTGGCAAATTGACCGGCATGATCGGGTGAAGTGGATATAAGAATTTCTTTTATTCCCGCATTAACCAGCGATTGCAGGGGATAATATATCATTGGTTTATTGTAGATAGGTAAAAGATGTTTATTGGTTACCCATGTTAAAGGTCGAAGTCGAGTCGCCAGTCCACCAGCAAGAATTAATCCTTTCATAGTTAAGGTAAAATAATAATTTTAAGTAAAAATATTATTATAAACGCAATCAGGATATATTCTACCACAGTTTTTAAATGGAGAGTTTCATTGATAATGTGATGATAGACGCCCCAGATAATATAAAAAAAGGCAAAAGAAATAAGGATAAAAAATTCAATTACTCTTTGTCCACGAAAAATATTTAATAGAATTAAGAAAAAAATACCAGCCGTAATTAAAAGTAAATAATCAAAAAGATGATTTTTAAATTCTTTTTTCAGATGAGAATATAATAGTTTAGGCATATTTTAAATAATTGTACCGATTGTTGACATAAATAGTCCAATCAGTATAAAAATTATAAATAATAAATGAGCGGTATTTTTTCCAGCAATTCTGATGACATTAAATTTTGAAGCATAGTACAAATCAAGAGCCAAGGCCAACAAAAGAAAAACCATAAAGATGACATTCAGGTTAAAAGAAAATTTTAAAGCACTAATTTTTGGTTGAAAAGTTTTTTGAGCAATTATTTGTTCTGCTTGTGGAATAGATTCACTGGCCTGGACCGCTGGAGGAGGAAAAGAATTAGCCATTGGTTTACCAAACTCCTGAACGACCAAAGTGGTTTGTTCCCCATTCAATATGCCATTAACGATAGCATATCCTACTTCTGTGTATTCTCTTTTTAAAATATTTTCCCGATGGCCAGCTGTAGAGTTCATCCATGCGTCAACAACACCGTTACTAAATAAAAAATTTTTGGCTAAATTTTCACCGGCATATTCATATTTATAACCGGCACCCAGTATAAAATCCCAGGGGGTTTTTCCGTCGGGAGAATAGTGGGACCAATAATTTTCTTGAAACATATTTTCGGCTTTTTTTTGAGCAGCCAAAGACAAGGTTGAGTTTAAAGAAAGAGGTGATAGATTATTTTTTTGTCGTTGTTCATTGGTCAACTGAGCAAGCTTTTCAATGCTGATGTCAGTTGCAAATCCCAAAACATCACGGATATTACCTTGTTTAAAAACTAACATCATTAAAAAAGCGATGACCAAATAGACTGTCAAAAAGTCGGTATGGAGGCTTTTGGCACGGAAATTATTTTCTTCATGAGGAATGAAGAGGTGGTGAATAAAAGTTTTTATTTTTTCCATACAGTAATTTCATTCTAAATAATATTGAGATGATAGTCAAAAGAGAATAGGAACAGGAAAGAATTGTTAAAAGATTGATCAACAATTTATTATTTGGAGAATTTATCATTAATTCATCTGATATGCCAAGAACATCGGATGATAGGGGGTAAGAAATGGAAGATAAATATTGTAGGGGTCGGGTTTCCCGACCCATATTAATTGGTATTTTGGATAGAGGGTTATTTATTGTTGAGGATAAAATTACCCTTTCTGTTGGGGTAGGGGTGATCGGTGTTGGAGTTGGGTTAATACAGGAGTTGTTGACAGAATTTTTGCTGGGTTCTTGAAGACAAAAATCGTCAGAGTCAAATGAAGGTCTGCCTAAAGTTTTTCCAGTTTCAGTTTTTGAATATTCAAAATCGTCCTTTAAATTTTTATTAAAGTCTAATAATCTGACACTATCTCCATCGTTGTTAAACATAGAGGAAGTCAGGTTGAAAACACCAAAACTCTTTTGAGCAATTTCTAGGGAGAATATTTTTGGAGACGATCCGGCGTTTTCCAGATCATCAACATACCAGTTGCTTAAAGAAACAGGAAAATCATTATTGTTATAAATCTCCACCCATTCTTTTTCGCCAGAAACAGGATTAACCATAACTTCAGAAAGATAGATATTAGTTAAATCGGTTGAACCCGCCTCCACTAAAGTTACGGCGGGCAAGTCGGTCGAAGTCGGTTGAATCTGTATGATAGTCGGAGATGGTGTTGATGTGGGCATTTGTGTTGGGGTAATTAAACAAGAGATATTTGTTTGATTATAAAATCCCAAATTAGCCGATCCGGTTGTCCAATAATTATTATTATCAGGAAAACGGAAATAAGAGATACCAGAGCCAGAACTAGATTTATATGAAAAAGAATCAACTAATTGTTGGGAATGATTTATTAATTGGACAATGTCACCTGACGTTTTGTTTAAATTAAAGTCTGCAGAAAATATCAAACATTGGTTAGGAAAAATAATACTGTCTTTCGAAATAGTATAAAAAGTCGTACCGCTAGAGTCATCAATTATCCAATCAGAAATATCAGCGCTTTCTGTTCCTGAATTAAATATTTCGACAGATTGGGGTTGAGGATCGATTAAGAATTCGTTGATTAATATTTTGGATTGGGCAAAAATCGGATAAACAAATAAAATGACATAAACAAATAATAAAAGGCTAATAAATAATTTTTTCATTATTTAATTACGGATGACGGATTTCGGATTAATTCGTAATCAGTAATGCGTAATTATCTAATTCTTTAATAGTGTATATATATAGTCAACCGCTTATAACCTACAAAACCATATGGTTATATTGTTATATGGCTATATTATTGAGGAAGTATAAGATTATTGAAGGTGCCAGTATAAAGTCATTTTTCCATTTGGGTGAAATATAAAAACTCCATTCCCACCATCACCAAGACAATTTCGGCAAAAATAGGCTTTTCCTTCTTCTGAGGCTCTAATAGAAGTTCCGATTGGGCCCCACATATCCCAGGCAGGATGAGGATTACCTCGATAATAAGTATTTGAATAACACGTAATACCCGAACCTTGTGATATGGCCGATGGATCCATTGGCCATTCAAAATTACCATTTCCGACTGTCCTAGAAGAAGATGATTCACAACCTGTATCCCATTTAACAGTTTTTGAAGATAGTATTTCGGAAGGATCAACCCAATTATTATGATACCAGTCGCCAGTTGATATTTGACTGATAGAGGCATAATTATAAATACCATAATGAAGATGATCTCCAAAAGAATATCCAGTATTTCCTTGTAATCCAATAAATTCGCCCTTTTTCACTTGGATTGGAGTGGCATCTTGAAGTACGCTAGCAGCTCCTCTTACTTGAGATAGTTCTCTTTGAGCATCTGCCAATCGTAGTTGATAAATTTTTTCATCATTTTGGGTATCAGCTAAAAGCTTTTGCTTTTGACCTCTCTGATTATCGAGAGATTGTTTTTGATAGTTTAATGTTTCAGTTAATTTATCCAACTCTGTTTTTTTCTCTTCCCGCAGTTTTTTTTGTTCCTCAGCGTTAGTCTTTGTTTCTTGAACTGTATAAAGAAGTTTTTGATTATTAGTTTGAGCAGTTTTTAAATATTTTACTTGGTTGAGGAAATCATTAGCGTTTTTGTTGTCTAAAAGAAGAGAAAAGATTGAAAGTGGTTTTTTCTTATAACCAATAACTATTCTTTCAATAAGTTGTTTTGATAAATAATCAAGAGATTGATCTAATCCTTCGATTCTTGAACTTAATAGATCAATTTCCTTTCCAGTACTGATAATTTGTTGTTCAGTCTGATTTATCTGTAAACCTGTCAGATATATTTGAGTATCCATGTATTGAATTTGTGAAGAAAGGGTGTTTTTTTGTTGTTTTAGTTGTTGAAGTTTTGCTTCATAACAACTAATTTTTTCAGAACCAGTTTTATTATCACATTCAGCAGAATATATATATTTCAGTGAAAATATTGAAAGAAATATTACAAAGAATAGAATAACTGTAGTTATTTTTTTAACCATGATTTAATTATACCCTCAGATATTTATTAGTGGCGATGTAAGAGGCGACTGAAGCAATGACGGCTCCGAATAATGATATAGATACAAAAACAATTACAAAGAAAATATAATTTAATGGCCAAATTGTTAGTTGATAATTAAATATGTCAACCGATAGAGCTGTTATTCCTTTGAAATATGACTGTAAAAATGGATTGAAGTAAAGAACAATAGAAGAGAAAATACCAAAAGATAATAAGGAGGCGGTAAACCCCAAAAATAAACTTTCCATAATATAGGGCTTTCTGATATAAAAATTAGTCGCACCGATCAATCTTAATAAAGTGATCTCACTTTCTTTAAGAGCGATTTTAAATAGTATCATTGTTGTCAGAACTACAATTGACATGAGAATCAAATAACTAAAAAAGATCAAAGCAGACATTCTTATAGTGTTAGTCAAAACAAGTAGTTTATCAATAATATCTTTTTCATATTGGACTTCATCAATATCTCCCTGTTTTTTTAAATATTCAGCAATTTCGGGAAGATAGATTGGTTTTTTTGCGTAGATCTCAAGTGATGGGGGAAGAATGTCAGCCGAAACCATCTCCAAAAGCAGGGGATTATCTTTGTTTAATTGTTTATAAATATTAAAAGCGTCATTTTTAGATATGTATTTTATACCTAGCACCTTTCCTGAACTCATCAATTCATCACGAACCTTAAAAATCTGGTTTTCCGGCGTCTTATTTTGAAAATAAACCGTTACCTGAGGTTTTGTTTCAAGATAGTTCAAAGTTCCGTAAAGAAATGTCAGAGAAACAAATAATATCAGTGTTAAAAAAAGGGTAAAGAATAAGATTAAAAAAGCAGAAAACGACTGATATGGGGTTCTTCTAATTGATGTCCAGATATCCCTCATAGTTCGTATCCTCCTTTTCTTTGGTCTTTAATTATTTTTCCCTCTTTTAATACAAGAACTCTTTTTTGAAATGAATTAACAATATCGGTATTGTGAGTAGCAATAATAACAGTTCTTTTTCCCTCAAGCTTTTTAAAGATTTTCATAATATCCCAGGCAGTTTTGGGATCAAGATTACCAGTTGGCTCGTCGGCAATAATAATATCACGGTTCCCCACGATGGCACGTGCAATAGCCACTCTCTGCAATTCTCCGGCTGATAATTGAACAGGAAAAACAAATTCTTTTTTAGAAAGACCAACTAATTCAAGGGCTCGCTTTACCTCGGTTTTTATCTCTGATTGATCTGTCCCAATAACCTTAAGACTGACGGCAATATTTTCAAAAACATTTTTATCGCTCAAGACTTTAAAGTCTTGGAAAATAATTCCAATTTTACGCCGCAACTCAATTTTTTGAGAGAAATTGCTATCTGTGACATCAAAATCATCAACAATTATAGATCCGCTAGTTGGCTTTATTTCTTGAGTAATCATTTTCAAAATACTGGTTTTTCCTGCTCCGGACTGACCAACTAAAAATACAAATTGATTATCATCAATTTCAAAAGAAATATCGCTTAGAGCAGTATTACCTAAGGGGAATTTTTTAGTGACTTTATCAAATGTTATCATAGTTATAAAGTTTCAAGTTTATCAAGTTTGTCAAGAAAAAGTCTTGATGAACTTTATAACTTGAAGAACTTGAGAAACTACTTCTCAACTTCGACTAGTCCTACATCCATCAACCATCCGGCTTTTTGACCAGCAAAAGTTTGCCCCCAGACCTTGACTTTTTTGCCAATATAGTTTGATAAATCAACCGTGCTGGAAGTCAGATAGGCATTTTGTGAAACTCCACCGGGACGCTCTATATGAAAGTTGCCTTCACCATCTATTCCTCCCTCTCTGAGGATTCCTTCAACACTATCTTTAAAGGTTTTTTTATCAACAATGCCGGCCGATTGAGCCGTATTTTTTACTTCATTTCCACTATTATTGGTTGTAGTTTTTTTATTAAAACGGGAAAAGCCAAAGCCAAAAACAGCACCAATAACAACTGCAACAGCTATCATGGTAAAAAAAGAAATGTAAGACATTCCTTTGACATCCTCCGTTTCCAAAGTATGAATCAAATTATTATTTTCCATATGAGTTTAGGATAGCAACTTTGAGGACAAATATCAAACGGTTAAACAGTTAAAACTTAAACAGTTAAAAAAACTATTAAACCTTAAATATTAAACACGCTTTTTTGTTTATTAGTTTAATGTTTAACAGTTTATTTAGGTTTTAACAGTTTAATACTTAACCGTTTACTTACTTTGCTTAAGATATGCTTCCACGAATCCATCAAGCTCTCCATCAAGTACCTTGTCAGTCTGAGTTTCTTCATAATCAGTTCGGAGATCTTTAATAAGTTTATAAGGATGAAGAACATAAGATCTGATCTGGTGTCCCCAGGAAGCCATTGTCTCGGTTTTGAAACCTGCGATTGTTTTCGCCTTTTTTTCTTGTTCTACTTTCCATAATTTTGCCCTTAAAATCTTCATGGCACTATCTCTATTTTTGCCTTGGTCTCTTTCCGTTTGACAAGTAATTATGATTCCTGACGGCTTGTGAGTCAGGCGGACTGCAGTTGAAACTTTATTGACGTTTTGCCCTCCATGACCGCCTGATCGATAGAACTCCCATTCAACCTCATCGTCACGGACACTTATTTCTTTATCTTCGATCATCGGTAAAACTTCAACTAACGAAAATGAAGTCTGTCGAAGCTTATCAGCGTTAAAAGGGGATTGACGAACTAAACGATGCACTCCAGCTTCAGCTTTTAAATGACCGTAGGCAAATTTTCCGTAAACATTGATAATTGAGCTTTTTATCCCGGCTTCTTCACCAGCCACCCGATCAAATTCTTCAAATCGCCAGCCTTTTCTTTCAAAATAGCGTGTGTACATACGATAGAGCATATTCGACCAATCCATTGCCTCAGTCCCGCCCTGACCGGCGTGAATTGAGAAAACAGCCCCTCCTTTGTCATAAGGTCCGGAAAGAAAAAGGAGGACTTCATATTTATCTATTAATTTTTCTGCTTCTTCCAGCTGATTTTCTTCCAACAGTAACTCCATCATCTCTAGATCTTCTATTTCTTTTTTAAGATCAGTGATTTTTTTCATTGTTTCACCGGCTTTTTTTGAATCTTGCCAAAATGACGCCTCGTAACTTTGCACTTCCAAAGTTTTTAATTCCTCTTTTTTTCCATGAATATCGGCCCTAGTTAGAATTGCCTGATATTTGGTTTTTAGTTGTTCAGCATCAATTTCCATAAAACCAATTATATCATTCGAAACCCACGTCATCCCCTTGAAGAAGGGGATCCAGACTATAATTACTTCTGGATTCCCGCCTTCGCGGGAATGACATAAAGAATATTTAGGAGATTATTACTTAAAATCACTTGCGAAAATAAGAACCAGATCAGAAGCTTCTTTATCGTCTAATACTGTTATTTTGGGCGAAGTTACGTAATCTTTTAAATCATTTTTTATCATTTCACCTAACTGTTTTTTATCACTTTTGACTTGAATTTCAGTAATTTTGTAATCAAAATTATCAGCGTTATCAGTGAGGATCTCTACGTAACCTTTTTTCCTTAAAATTTCTTTTATTTCGGTCGCTTTTCCTTTAACGCCAGACCCGTTAAGAATCTTTATTTTAATCTCTTCTTTTTTAAAGTTTGGAGTTGGGGTGGGGGAGGGAGGAGTAGGGGAAGGAGTAACGGTAACAATATTTTTTTTAGCCATAAAGTTTGGTAATTTAAAATTATTTCCAAATTTAGAGATTAAGACAAAGAGTAAAAATGAAACGACAAAAGAACCAATAAAAAGTAAAACTTCTTTTTTTGGCATTTTGATTTTCGGTAATGTGACTTTATTTCTATATAAATTATTATTTTTTAAGAGAGAAAATTTTTTATTTTCTTCAGATAATATAAAAGCACCAAAACAGACATCATATGTTAGAATTGGAAAAGCTTTTCCATCTTTAGGAATTAACATTTTTAAATAACTTTCATAAAAAGTTGGAACGATGCGCTTTAGGGGATTAGTCCAGACACCGACTGATTTGGTAAAAGTATCCTGGCGGATAGTATCAGATTTTTCTCCGGAAATTATAATCCGGTTAACTTTTTTCTTTTCAGTCACGATTTCGTCAATCTTTGTTTTAAGAATATCGGCAATTTTGTCAGTTTCGGAATATTCAATTGATATTTTTTTATCATCAATCAGACCACAAGAGTCAAATAAATAACCGCTTAAAATATCCGGTCCCAATTCGGCATATAAAATTGTTTCTTTCTTTTCTTTCCGCAGAGTTTTTTCAAATAATTTAAAATAAGCCATCGTATCAGGAATGATAGAAATGATTTTAAAATCGATTAAAGTAAGAGCCTGTTTAATACTCGACAGAGTTTCCTGATTAATGCCAAAATAAGTGACAACTTTCTCCTGCTCCGATTCCTGGACAAAGTAATCGCTGGCTAAATCTGTATTATCAACTGGTAAGATTGAACGGGCTTTATCAGAAATAAAAGAGTTAAGGGCTGATGCTGCAATATCGGAGGGGACTGTGGTACGGAAAAAACTAAAAAATTCCTGAGGAAGAATAAGACTAATTTGATTATCGGCCACTGGTTTATTGGATGAAGAAATTACTTCTTTAATAGCCGAAGCTAACAGATCGACGTTTATTATTTTTCCTTTATCAATCAGGTCAGATTCATAAGTTTTTTGATTATAAAGGGTTTCCTGCTGACCAAGGAGTGTCTTTTTCAAATAAAGGAGTTTAATTGTGTTTCTATCAAGATAGAGGTAGATCATAATTTAAATATAAAATATTAAATATTAAATATCAACCCTAAACCAGAATAAATACGGTTTAGGGTTGCCCTGAAGTGTACTTTGTTCTACTTCAGGGCAAAATAGGTGTTAAAATAAGACTGATGGAAAACCAGATAGAGGAAATTAAAAGAAAGATCGATATTGTTGAGTTTATTGGCAGCTTTATTACTTTAAAAAAAGCCGGACGCAACTTTAAAGCCATCTGCCCTTTTCATCAGGAAAAAAGTCCTTCATTCGTCGTCTCTCCCGATCGAAGTATCTGGCATTGTTTTGGCGCTTGTGGAGAAGGTGGGGACGCGATTAAGTTTTTAATGAAATGGGAAAATATTACTTTTATTGAGGCTTTAAAAGAGTTGGCCAAAAAGACCGGAGTCAAACTAACATTAAATAAAATTAGCTTTGAAGATAAGATCTGGCAGAAAAAAGAAAGATATTTGGGGATGAATCAGTTGGCTAGTGAATTTTTTCATTATATTCTAAACAAAACTGATTTTGGGAAAAAAGCCGGGCAATATTTTAAAAGCAGACTTTTAAATCAATCAATTATTGATAAATTTGAACTTGGCTATTCGCCCTCTTCATGGGATTCTTTAAAATTATTTTTGAAGAAAAAGAAGTATGAAGAAGAGGAAATGTTGGAAAATGGCTTATTGGTAAAGAGTGAAAGAGGCAGCTATTACGATCGATTTCGAGGACGCTTAATGTTTCCCCTGAAAGATAGCCGGAATAATGTTCTTGGTTTTTCCGGAAGAATTTTAGAGGGTAGTGAAAAAGAAGCAAAATACATTAATACCCCGGAAACACCAATTTATCATAAAAGAGAATGTCTTTTTGGAATTAATCTGGCCATCGAGGAAATTAAAAAACAAAAGAACGTTTTTATTGTCGAGGGCGAACTGGATATGATTACGCCATATCAGCACGGATACTCTAATTTTGTTGCTGTCAAAGGAACAGCTTTAACCGTTGAACAGTTAAAATTACTTAAACGTTATACCGATAAAATAACTTTAATGATGGATGCCGATGCGGCCGGTATCGAATCAATTAAACGGGGAATTGATGAGGCGGAAAAATTTGATTTCGAAATAAGAGTCGTCGTAATTGATTTTGCCAAAGATCCCGATGAAGCTCTAAATAAAGACCCTGATAAATTTAAAAAATTAATTGCCAAACCGATACCGATCTATGATTTTTTGATTGAAACGGCCCAAAAAAAATATCCTGAAGAATCAGCTTTTGCCAAGAAAAAAATTGGCGAAGAGGTAATCCCGATGATTGAAAAAATTTCCAATCCAATTGTTCGGACATTTTATGTCAAAAAACTGGCCGGTATTCTTGAGGTTTCCGAAAATATTGTTGAAAATTTGGCACTTCAATTAAAAAGAAAAAAGAAACAACTATCGTTGAATAAAATTAAATACAACAAGCCAGTTGAAGATAGTCGGGAATTAACGATTGATAAATATGTTTTAAGCGTCTTGTTCCAAAGCGAAGATCCAAATAAAATTTATCGCAATGTTTTTGAAATTTTAAAGCCGGAATATTTTTTACATCCTTCCTACAAAAAGATCAGCCGTTTATTTTTTGAGGAAATTGAAAAAAATAAAAAGGTTAATATTAATCAATTTGGTCAGAGCTTACCCGACGAACTTCAGCCTATATTTGATGAAATATTTTTGTTTGCTTCGACCGATCACAATCTATCAAACGAAAGTTTGGAAAGATTGATCAACGAAATAAAAAAATACTATTTTAAGCGCGAAATAAAAAAAATTCTTTCAGAAGAAGAAACAGAGGAAAAGAAAAAGCAACTGAAGAAAATCTCTGAAAATTTAAAAGAGGTAGAAAAAAAGCTAATTTCTTTATAGAATACAAGCATCTATGATAAAACATCACTTACCCAAATCATTAAAAGAACTAATCGGTCAGGGAGAAGAAGATGGATTCTTGGTTCAAGACGACATTTTATTAGTACTTCCAAACCCGGAAAAACACATTAAAGAGGTAGATGGTTTTTTTGATGACGCTTTAAAAATGGGGATTGATATCTTTGAAACAATTTCAACCCGTGAAGAAAGCGAATCGCAAAAAACGGTTGAGGAAATTGAAAAAGAGTTGGAACATTTGGTAGTTCTCAAACACGGTGAATCGCTTGATCCGATAAAAATGTATCTTAAGGAAATTGGAAAAACTCCTTTACTGAAATTTGCCGATGAAATTGATCTGGCAAAAAAATATGAAAAAGGTGATAAAGAGGCCAAAGATAAATTAACAAAAGCTAATCTTCGACTGGTTGTCTCAATTGCCAAAAAATATTTAGGCAGAAGACTATCATTCTTAGATTTAATTCAGGAAGGAAATAAAGGATTAATTCGTGGAGTAGAAAAATATGACTGGCGACGTGGATATAAATTTTCCACATATGCCACTTGGTGGATTAGACAAGCAATCACGAGAGCGATTGCCGATCAGTCGCGAACAATAAGAATTCCGGTTCACATGGTTGATCACATTAACCGTTTTTATAAAACCCAAAGACGATTAACACAAAAACTGGGGCGAGAACCACTTGTTAAAGAAACTGCAAAAGAAATGCTTATGACGATTCCGGAAATCGAAAATTTGATGAAAATTTCCCAACAGCCAAGGTCACTATCTACTCCAATTGGAGATGATAAAGAGGCGACTTTAGAGCAATTTGTTGCGGATACTAATCAACCATCTTTGTATGATAAAGTATCAAGAGAACTTTTGAAGGATGCCTTAAATACAGTTTTGGAGACTTTGTCCCCGCGAGAAAAAAAAGTATTAGTAATGCGTTTTGGTTTGGAGGATGGAAAACCTAAAACACTTGAGGAAGTTGGAAAAGAGTTTAAAGTAACTCGGGAAAGAATTCGTCAGATTGAAGCCAAAGCCATCCGCAAACTCAAACACCCAACCAGAGCGAGAAAATTAAAAGATTTTCTGGAATAACAATTTGTATCATCCCGACCGAGCGTCAACGAATGGAGGGATCTTTTTGAAAATGATAGAATAGTATTTGTAAAATGGAACACAAAAATCGTAAACTCATTCAACTCTATATTGATGGTTGGAAAGAAAACAATATTAACAAAATAATTCAACCTTTAGCTAATGATTGTGTGATTATAGAATCTCATGGCCCTATATATTATGGAGTTAAACAAGTAAAACAATGGTTTAGTTTTTGGAAACAAGAAAAAGGAAAAGTCTTACGTTGGAAAATTATTTCATTTTATTTTCTCAAAGAAGAAGATATTGCTTTTGTTGAATGGGATTTTGCTTGTGATGTTTCAAATAGAAACCATTCATTATTTGGAATTAGTATTTTTAAATTTAAAAAGAATAAAATTTCTTTTATTCATGAATACAGAATGACTAAAAATCCTTATAAATGGAAAGCTTCTCAATTAAATCCAGAATAAAATTCCTCGACTCGTAATTTCACTTCCCTTGCTTCAAATAATTAAGTTCTTTAAAAATATCTAATACTTTACCTATTGACGACGGCCGGACAAGATAGGTATAGTTAATATTATGATCAAGATGAGAAAATTTAAAAAAGGAGAAATAACTAAGATAATTTTAGCAACACTTGGGATCGGGGCGCTTTTAGGAGGAACAATATTAATTACTCCAAATTTTCCTATTATAATTGGTAGTTTTATTAAATTAATTGAAGAAATCAAAGGAATCAAATTGCCAAAACTAAAAGTGAAAAGAACCTTGGAACTATTAGAAAAAAGAAAAATATTGAATTTGGAAGTAAAAAATAATGAAGTTTATGTCGAGGTTGAAGATATTTGGAATACAGAGATTATTAAATATTCAATTCAAAGTCTGCTTGAGTTAAAACGAAAGAATAAATGGATGGGGAAATGGTTTTTAGTAATATTCGACGTTCCGGAAGTACAAAGGAACAAACGACGTTATCTAAGAGATTTTTTGAAAGAAATCGGCTTTTATCAATATCAACAAAGCGTCTACGTTTTTCCTTATGAATGTGAAAAAGAAGTAGTTCTAATAAAAAAAATTGTTGAGGGAGGTAAATATCTAAGCTATATCGTCGCTGATAAAATTGAACATGAAGATAAACTAAAAACCTACTTTCATTTACCTATTTGAAACGGCCGGACTGGATAGGTTATGGATTTTTAAGATGAGGTCTTGATTTATTTGTTAAAAAGATGTAAATTTCATACTAATGAAAGACAAAAAAGTAGTAACTCCGACGCAGAAGGCTTTGAATCTTTGGGCAGTCATATTGATCGTTTGGGCAATTTACCGAACTTATCTTAAACTTCCTGAGTGGTTTGATGAATTTATTGCTAAGCCTTTAGTTTTTGTGTTGCCGGTTTTAGTTTATATCAGATCGGTTGAAAAAAAAGAAATTCTTTCTAGTTTATTTATCAATAAAAACTTTAAAAGTTTTATAAAAGAATTTTTTATTAGTTTTGGGGTGGGTTTAATCCTTTTATTAACGGCTTTGATTTCTGTTTATCTGAGATTTAAAAAAGTCGGCCTATTTGGTCATTTTCCAAGCTTGAATCAATTTGGATTAATAGTTTTAACAGCATTAGCAACCGGGATTACCGAAGAAATTCTTTCCCGTGGTTTTGTACTCAAACGACTTTATGAAGAATCAAAAAATGCTTATTCCTCGGCTTTCTTTGCTAGTATATTATTCTTTTTTCTCCACGTTCCAATTCTTTTTGCCAGTAGTAAAATTAACGGTCAAATGCTTTTGATGTTTATGGTGACGGATCTACTTTTAAGTATGGTAACGGGGTTAATCATGATTCAAAGAAAAAGCTTAACAGTCCCCATTTTAATTCATGCTTTTTATAATGTAGTCGTTGCACTTTCTTTTATATAGAAGATTGTTTCTGCACCCACCTTTATTTCTTTTAAATTCGATTTGTCTGTATTGGGAAAATCGTCGGGAAACCCGACGACTACAGAATTACTTTCTTCTTTTGTTGGTAGATCAAAAATAAATTTATCAAACTTTTCTACCTGACCAAAACCATATTCATCCGGAGAGGATAAAGATGATTCTTTTTGATATTTGTCAGGTGAGTATTGAAGATAAAAAAGTAGAAAAATATATGGTTGGCCGTTTTTTTTAGTGATATAAAATTTATCATAATTATTGTAATTAACTTTAATATAATCAGCCAATTCCTTATACCCGGCTTGCCAACTGCGAAGAACGATGGCTCTTTTTGGATAATGATTAAGGTAAAAATCCCAGGAGTAAAAACTAAGGAACAAGAAACAAGGAACAAGAAACAAATAAAGTATGTATTTTTTACTGACAAAATTAATAACTCCATACGCAGAAATTATAAAAATTGGAATAAAAATAAAAATCGAACGGGTAATCGATTCACTATTCCAAGATAACGAAGCAGAAAGAGGTGAAAATAAAAGCATAAATAAAATTAAATATCGCCATTTTTCTTTATTCTTAAAAAGATAATAGATTCCAATAAATATAAAAATATATTCAATCATGGTGACTGGAGAAATACCGGAAAATCCAAAACGAGAATTTCCATCACCATTAATCACTAAAAATTGCGGAGAAAAATATTTTAGGTATTCAAACGATAAATCTTCTAGTCCAACCGTTAATTTATTATAAACTAAACGACTTCCACCTTCAGACCTCAGTTCATTAATTTTTAAGGAAAAGCCAAGGTTATTAAAAAATAGTAAATTTTGGATGCGAGTTGGTTTATAAATTAAATCTGTAGTTCCAAAAAGGAAAATTACAAATAAAAAAACTAACAGAGACCATTTGGATAAGTTTTTTTTGAACACAAAAAATAAAAATAAAAGAAAATAAAAACCAGCCCAAAGACGGGAAAAATGATAGCCAAACAAACTGATGAGTAATGTAATAAAAAATAAAGAATAATTAAGAATATTTTGTTTTTTAATTAACTTAAGAAAAAAATAGGTAACGAGTGTAAGAAAAAATACCGTCATATATCCCTCATGGGCCTGGCGTCCAAGAAGTTGAAGTCCCGGGGAAAAGGCGGAAAAAAATGCCGCTAATAAAGAAATGTTTTTTTTATTAAATAATTCTTGAGTTAATAAAAATATAATTAGTGGAAATAATAGAACAAAAGGAAAGTTAACCATTCTAATACCTGTTTCAGTCAGTCCGAATATCTTAATAAATGGAACTGCTAAGTAAGTTAAAAGAGGGAGTTTGTAATCGCCGAATGATTTAAACCTTAACGGCATAAAATTTCCGTACTGATCGCGACCTGTTTTTAAGATTGAGTAAGCATCATAGGCATTGGCGGCTTCGTCGGCGTTTAAAGCAGGAGGGGAGACATTCATTTTATATAGAAATAAACCAACAGAAAGGAGAGAAATTATGATCAAAAGAATTGGTGTTAAATATTTTTTGAACATATTTTTATAAAAAATTCTTATAAGTTTTGTCACTCGCGACCACTATTCCCCTCCGAGGCTCTGTCCCGCTAAGCGGGACAATCCGCTTCTCGGGGAACCTTTTCGCTTCGTGACACCTAAAAAATTTATTAATATTTAAATTTATTAAGGATTTCTTTATCTGATTTAACAAATAATTTTACTGTTTTTTTTCTTGATTTCATAATCTTTGGCAGTCTTACAAGGGCATCAAAAAATCCAGGGATAAAAATAAACTTGGGAATATTTAACAAATGTTTAATAATTAAATCTTTATCAGTCAAATTTTTCCAGTGAAAAATCAACTGATTGCGGAAAGCGATTTTTAATATTTTAGGTTTATCAAAATATTTACCAATGGTTGATTCGTGATGGTGTTCGACTTTAATACTTGGGTCATATAGGATTTTGTATCCGGCTTTCCAAGCCCTGTAGGAAAGATCTATATCTTCCCAATAAAAAGGATTATAAAGTTCGTCAAGTAATCCTAAATCAACAAATAGTTTTTTTCTGAAAAGAGAGGAACCGCCTTCAGCCCAAAAGTTAGTGGCTAGTGACTGGTGACTAGTGACTAGTTGATGAGAATGATTAATTAATCCGTTTTGAAAATAGCCACGGTTGGAACCGACGATTTTTTCATCTTTTTCAATCTGAGCAAAGCCGATGGCAAAAAGTTTCTGATCTTTTTTAAAATATTCTAAAGCATTTAAAAAAGAATTGTCCTTTAAGACAACATCAGAGTTCATAAGAAAAACATAATCTCTCGTTGCTTTTAAAACACCTTTATTAACATTACCGGCGAATCCAAGATTAATTTTATTATTAATAACAATTGCTTCAGGGTATATTTTTTTTACTTGTTCTGTTATGTTTTCCAGTGGATAGTCGTTCATGATGATCACCTCACATTCATTAAAATATTTTTTATTTAATTCAAGATATTTAAAGAACATTCCGTAGTTCTTATAGACGGGGATAATGATAGAAATCGGATATGTTTTCATAGTTACAAAAGGGTCAGTCCTTCGCAGAAGGTCTGACCCTAAATAATTCTATAACTTTCTCCTTAAACACCTCATAAGAAAAATTTTCTTTTACAAACTGTTTTCCGTTACTAATAATTTCTTCCTTTTTGGCGCTATTAGTGTTAACCTCGATCATTTTATCAATTAATTCGTTTGTATTTGTAAATAAGAATCCATTTTCACCATCCTTGATTAATTCTTTAGGCCCGCCGGCAGAGTAACAAAACGTCAAGCAGCCAGAGGCCATCGCCTCAAGAGGAGTGATCCCAAAATGTTCAACCAATTCAGGATTTTTTACTTCATCAACTCCGTACCCAGTAAAGTGCCAGAAATAAGCTGTAAGTTTATAAAGTTCATCAAGTTTATCAAGAGAAACGTTAGTTTCAAATATAATCGAAGAATCATTTTTGGCTAGAGACTTTAATTGATTAAAGTATTTTTGATCTTCTTTCATGAGTCCCCCCGCCAGTATTAGTTTATAATCTGCAAATTCTTTTGATTTCTTTTTTAAATCTTTAAAAGTTCTAATCATTAAATCCTGTCTTTTGCTATGGAGATGAGAAAAAAATCGACCTACAGAAAGAATAATTTTTTCTTTTTTGGAGGAATCAATATTCTGATTTATTAATTTACTATCTAGGTAGGGCATGATTACTTTTGATTCTATTCCAAATTTTTTAAGCCATTTTTGAGTAAATAATGAGTGGGTTATAAACTGATAATTTATAAATTTGAGTCTATTAATCAAGCTTAAAGAGTATAGTTTTTTATCCGGAATCATCGCATAGACAAAGTTTTTTTTAGCCAAGGAAAAAAAATAACTACCATCAGTAATGTAAAAGAAGTAGTCGTATGCCCATAAGTTTTTTAAATTTTTTTTATTTATCCACTTCAATCGATCGATTGATCGAAATGAAAAACGATCCTTAATTTCTTTAGATAGGTCTTTATCCCAAAAAATATCTATTTCATATCCAAGATCAGCAAAGACATCCATGATTGAAAAAATATATTTTTCTCCTCCTCCTAAAGTATCCAGAAATGGATTATAAACGCCGACTTTTTTCATATAAGAATAAATAGGTAATAGTTTTTGAAAAGGCTTGGTAAATTGATTCAATTACCCCATAAGTGCCATCCATAAAACCTAAACCTTTGATAAGGCGACGATAGAGTTCACTCAAGAATTTTCTAAAAAATGTTTTGGTAGCCGTTTTTTTCCCGGTTTTATAAAGAAGCTCTGACTCAATATCTTCAAAAATAATAGTTTTTTTTACCATATTACTCAAATCTCCATGAAAATAATGAATGAGTGGATTTTTTAGATATCCAAAATTGCCTTTTATTTGAGGAGTAGAATGGATACGTTTTGGCCAACTAATAAAATATTTTTTGTTTATCAGTCTTATTTGATGGTCCGGCCACCAACCACCGTGGCGAAGCCACTTAACACCGGCAAATATGTTTCGGCGTGGCACTTTGTAATAGGTTGAATCAGTTAAATCAGTTGAATCGGTAACCGATTTAACTGACTCTGACCGATTTAACCGACTCTGACCGATTACTGATTTGATTTCATTCGCAAGTTCTTCCGTAATTCTTTCATCCGCATCCAATATTAAAATCCAATCCGTTTTAGCCTGTTTTATTCCAAATTCCCTGGCCGGTTCAACATAATTGGATTTGGGAAAATTAAATACAGGAATGTTTAAACTTTTAGCAATCTCAACAGTCTTGTCAATGCTTTCCATGTCAATTAAAATTATTTTGTTTGTAAGTAGTTTTGCGGATAAAATACAATCTTCTATATTATTTTCTTCGTTAAAAGTGTGAATAACAACAGTAATGTTAAACATAGTATCTAGCTTAATTAATTTTACCATGATTGCCATGTATAATTATTGAAATATGGGTATTAATAAATTATTAAACTTTATTAAAAAATATAGATATACGCTGATTTTTTTGTTTATTTTGTTGATTGGAATGTATTTGAGATTTTATAAAATTGAATATATTCAAGGCTTTGGTTGGGATCAGGGTAGAGACGCTTGGTTGGTACGTGATATCATTAACGGTAAAATAGTATTGAATGGTCCCCGTACAGGAATTGGTCATTTTCACTTAGGCCCTCTTTGGTATTATCTTCTCGTCCCCTTCTATTTATTGACTAATCTTGATCCAGTTGGCGCAATTTATTTAAATGTAATTGCGAATATTTTTAATTTCATAGCTATTTTTTACGTCTCAAAAAAAATTTATGGTAATAAAGCTGCTTTGTTTATCACGTTTCTTTATGCGACCAATAATTATTTGATTCAAATAAATCGGACTGCATGGAATGTATCTCCCGTACCTGGGGTAGCTGCCTTGATTTTTTATGGAATTTTTAAAGTCATATACGAAGAAAAATATAAATGGATTCCTATTATAGCTTGCCTGACCGGTCTTTTTTTGCATCTACATTTTTCCGTAGTTTTTTTACCTTTAATTATTATTTTATCCTTTGTTTTAGTTAAAGATAAGAAAAAAGCTTTTGTTTGGGGGATTGCCAGTTTGCCGTTATTTTTTGTTTGGTTTATTCCGAACGTGTTATATGATATTCAATCAAAGAATAATAATATCAACTTATTTTCAAATTTCTTAAAGGACTATCTTATAGGAGGATTTCATTTTAGATTTTTTTTATATCGTCTTCACGATGCCTTTATTCAGTTTCAGATGATCTTGTCTTTGCCAAAAACTTATAATTTTTTGAAATTTATTATTCCAGGAATATTCTTGGTGACTTTAATTTTTGAAAAAGCAAGGAAACAAAAGATTCTTGGTTATTTAATATTTCTGTGGTTTATTGTTCCCGCTTTTGGCTACTCTTTTTATGGAGGAACAACGTCAGAATATTATATGTTGATGAATTCTTTACTAGTTATTTACGTCATCTATTATCTCCAGACCAAATTACTCAAGTTAAAATTTAAACCAATGATCTATTTATTAATTATTTTTTGGAGTATATTTACTTATTCTCAGACAAGAAACTTATGGAACGGAACTAACGGTTTGGTAAAACAAAAAGAAGAGGTAAGGGAGAGGATTCGTCAAAATAATAAAATACCCTTTGATGAAGGTGACATCAAAGCCTACCTATGGCATATTTGGGTTGAGGATAAAAAATAAATTATTCAAAAACAAAATTACTTTCTTAATTTATCTCCAACAAAAGACATTAAATACCAATAAGCTTGAACAGGGTGAGTAAAACAGTAAATGATCTCCTTCTTACAGTTAGGAGCAAAGTAAATGAGTTTATTTAATTTAAATTTTAAATCTTCATTTAATTTGATGGAAACAGAATATTTTTTTGGCTGATCGTTATAGATATCAATATATTGGATAAATTGATTAGCGGGATTTTGCATAACTGCGGTTTTTTTGATAGAAGATGAAGTAGAGACATTAATATTTGCTGTTGTGATAACAGGAGAATTATAAATATCCCGACTGGAAAAGATTAATCTGACGGGATTTCTTCCAGCAACGGCATACTGATTGTGAGGATAGAATAAACTTTTTTTAAGATCAGCGACTCGGTTGATTGGTTCGGGAAAAATAAATGGATATTGCTCAATTCTGACTTTTGGCAACATCTCTGGATTATTTATAAATTTTATCTCGCAACTATTATTATCACACTGATTGACTAAACCGACAAAAACATTTTTATCAATCATCCAGTTCAATTTAAACCCGTCCGATGTTTTATTAAATTTGATTGGAGATAGATCTTTGTCGTTTATTTTATACAAAATTTCATTTTTGTTTGTCTGAATTAATTGAATATTTTGATTAGTAAAAGTTATTCTAAATATGTCTTTTGAATTTTTTAAATATGAGATTTCAAGCCGGTCAATAAAGTTACCGATTTTGAATGACTTTTGATCAAAAATATCAGGTAATAAAATCGCGTTCGGATCAATTTCAAAATCTTTTTTTATATCAAATAATCCATAGCCGGCATCAGGAAGGTTGGATATGTTTTTAATTTTTATTTGTTTTTTATTGTTGTAATAATTAGTAGACCCACTGATTAGATAGGGGACAATCCAATAGCCGCTTTTTTTAGCTTCATAATTATTGTAAGGATCTGAATAATTTTTATCATAAAGGCGGAGATCAGTAATTAAGATCTCATCATTTTTTTTAATTAATCGAACTCGGTAAAAAGGAGTAGTGATCCAAAACGCTTGCCAATTTGAATTAGTAACTAAATTT
>Ga0265292_1001221_pt1 | contig 24195 bp, 25 predicted proteins | sample Munlanlewell296A_FD_189080 | JGI IMG/M metagenome (GOLD analysis project Ga0265292, IMG submission 189080) | Leachate microbial communities from a municipal landfill in Southern Ontario, Canada - Leachate well 296A | ecosystem: Engineered > Solid waste > Landfill > Unclassified | place: Canada... | reverse complement strand
CTACAAGCTCAACGCCCGCAAGAACCCGAGATGGAAAGAGGAGGTGAAGGCGTCCGACGTCGAGTACCTTTATTGTGAGGCAACGAATCAGTCGCTCGAGTACCTTTTATTCTGAGGCATCACGGACGATGAGAGCGCCCGTCGACCACCGACCGGAGCCCCACGAGCGCCAACGCGCTGCACCGCGGATGATGGTCAAACGTGTGACGCACGTCACACTCGCGTATCCTGCCGACCCGTCCGGGCGTATGATTCGTTATATAGGCGTAATCCGAGTTCGGGGGTGGTCCGGATGCGCTCGCATCGGCGTGTGTTCGCTCGCCTTTCCGTGGTCGTCGTCTCCACCTGTCTCCTGCTCGCGTTGTCCGCGTCGCTCGTTCTCTCGGCCGACTCGCTGCTCTCGACCGTCACCGTCGGGTCGCGCCCGACGGCCGTGGCGGTGAACCCCGTCTCCCACCGCGTCTACGTCGCGAACTACGCGGGCGGGTCCGTCTCGATCCTCGACGGGGTCTCGGACACCGTCTCCGCCACGGTCTCCACGGGCGGCGGCATGGCCTTCCCCCTCGCGGTGGTGGTCGATCCGCTCGCCGTCCCCGCTCGCGCGTACGTCGGCAACTTCTGGAGCGGCAAGGTCACGGTGATCGATGAGTCCAGTCTCTCCGCGACCGCCACGCTCTCGTCGGGCATCTCCATGGGGGGCGGTCCTCGCGCACTAGCGCTCGACCCCACGAGCGATCCTCCCAAACTGTTCGCCGCCGTGTACGGACGCAACGTCGTCCGGGTGTGGAACGCGACGAGCGGCGCGCTCATCCAAGACATCCAGGTCGGCGGACAGCCTCGTTCGCTCGCACTCTACGTCGGAGGAGGGCGCCGGCGGCTCTTCGCGGTGAATCGCGCGACCAACAGCGTGACAGTCATCGACGCCGCCGATAACCACGTGATCTCCACGATCGCGGTCGGCGCGGGCGCGCGCTGCGTCGTCTGCGACCCCGACACCGGCTACGCCTACGTGACCTCGGAGTACGCCGGCGAGGTGACGATCATCGACGGCACGGACGCCAAGGCAGGCACCATCGCCATCGGCGCGTCCCCTCGGGCGCTAGCGATCGACGCGATCGGCGACCGGCTGTTCGTCGCGAACTACGGCGACGGCACCGTCAGCGTGATCCGGACCGGCGACAACACGATCGAGAGCACGGTCACAGTGGGTACCGGCCCGTGCGCCATCGCGTTCGACTCCGGCGACCGCAAGGCATACGTGACCAACAACGGGAGCGGCTCCGTCACCGTGATCGACTCCGCCCTCTCCCCCGCCACGGTCGCCGTCGGCGCCCAGCCGAACGCGGTCGCGGTCGACGAGGGTGCCTCGCCCCATAAAGCGTACGTCTCCAACTACGCCTCCAACTCCGTGAGCGTGTTGAGCGATACGGGGAAGTCCATCGCATGGCTCGGAGCCACGCCCGCGTTCGCCGCCGAGCAGGCGGTGGTCGAGTTGACCGCAGCGACCCCCATCCGCATGGCGGACGGATCGATCGTGATGGCTGGCACCGCGGCCAGCCGCCGTGCGCCGTGCGCATCGCCGATAGCGGCCGTCTTCTGGCGGCTGCGCGGCGAGACCGCGTGGCGTCGCGCCGAGATCACGGCGGGCGGGAACACCACGCATGTCGAGTGGCGCATCGTCGCGGACGCGGCGACCGCAGATGCAGCGGGCGGGATCGAAGTGGCGGCGATGGACGCCGCCGGCGCCGTGGTGACCAACTCCGACGGCGGGACGGGCGGGGTCGGAGCGACGTTCGGAGGGACCCTCGACGTCTCGCTCGCGCTTCCGATCGACCGGGATGCCCTGCTCGAAGGAGGCGGATGGCTCTCCGCCGGATCGCCGAAAGAGCGCGTGACCTTCGGAGTGGAAGCGTACTACCCGCCCGAGGGTGACACACCTGTCGGGAGCCTGACCGTGCAGCTGCCTAGCGGGGCCAAGCTGGCCGCCACTCGTCTCGAGCGCCTCAGCGTCGTCGAGCGATCCGCTACGCTCACCGGCGAGTGCACGTTGGGAAGACTCCCCGGCTACCGCTTCGAACTGCGCGCGACGGACGGCGGACCGGCCTCGGCGAGAAGTGACGCCGTCGCACTCAGGGTGTGGGACCCGACCGGGACGTCGATCTATTCGGTGGACGCTCCGCTGGGCGGAGGGAACGTCACCGCCCGCTAGAGCGTAGTGGATGCAGCGGGAGCGAGCTTAGGGTGGTTCGGTGGTTCGTGTGTGTTGACGGAACGGCAGACCGTACGTATTCTATCAGTACCCCTAATATATACCCTAAGGAGTGCTGATGCATGTGATGTCTCGCCGGACGCCCCTCCTCCTCGCAGTGGCGATCGCTGTCACCGCAGCACTCGCGGGGTGCGGCTCGAAGACCGCGGTGTCCGTCCCTCCCGACGGCAAGGACGCTCCCTTGCGTGTAGGGCTGATCCCGAACATCGCACCGGAACAGCAGACGGCGAAATACGAACCGCTGCGAGTCTATCTGGAGCAAGAGCTCGACCGCCCGGTCGAGCTCTTCGTCGCATCGAACTATACGGGTGTCGTGCAGGCGATGGTCGCCGGGAAGCTCGATCTTGCGTACTTCGGGGGACTGACCTACGCACAGGCGTTGCAGCAGGTGGCCGTCGAGCCGCTGGTGACCGAGATCGATGCCGAGACGGGAACCGAGCAGTACTACAGCCTGATCATCGCCGGAACGGACAGCGGCGTGTCATCGCTCGGCGACCTGAAAGGCAAGAGCTTCGCCTTCGGCGATCCCTCATCGACATCCGGGTCGCTGTACCCGCGCAAGATGCTTTTCGAGGCCGGCTACGACTGGAAGCGGGATTTCGCACCCATCAAGGTGGTCGCGTACACGGGAGGTCACGATGCGACCGCTAAAGCCGTCGAGAACGGCAGTGTCGCAGCAGGCGGCATCGAGGGCAGGGTCCTGGCGCGGCTCGAGAAAGACGGCAAGATCGACGCCTCGCGCATCAAGGTGATCGACAAGCGCCTCGTGCAGGGCTACCCGTGGTGCGTCCCGGCCGGCATGGATCCGGGCCTCAAGGAGGACATCCGCGACGCCTTCCTCGGCATCGATGACCCGACGCTTCTCGACCTGCTCCGCGCGCGCAGGTATGTGGCCGTCGACGAGGGAGACTACGCCGAGTTGCGCGCCGATGCCGAGAGGCTCGGTCTGTCGAATCCGGCGAAGTAGTGGACCGGGCTCTCGCGGTAGAAGGTCTCGGCTTCTCGTACTCGACCCGCCCGAACGTGCTCGAAGACATCGACTTCGGAGTGTCCGCCGGCGAGGCCGTCGCGGTCATCGGTCCGAGCGGTGCCGGCAAATCGACGCTCCTTCGCGCATTGGCCCACCTCGCGGCGCCTGCCGCCGGACGCATCGTGCTCGACGGAGAAGACCTGAACGACCCCTCGTCGAAGAGGCTGCGCGGATCGATCGGCTACGTCCACCAGCAGCATGGACTTCCTTCGGCGATCTCGACACCGATGGCCGTGCTCGGCGGCCGGATGCACCGATGGACCGTATGGAGACTGCTCGCGTCCGCTCTTCTCGGACCGAGTGAGGCCGATATCGCTCGAGTTCGCGATGTCCTCCGGCGAGTGGGGTTGGAGGGAAGGGAGTGCGGCCGCGTCGGCGAGATGAGTGTGGGACAGCGTCAGCGGGTGGCTGTCGCGCGAACGCTGCTCCAGGCGCCGCGGCTGATCGTCGCTGACGAGCCCGTGGCATCCGTCGATCCCGCGACCGCGGATGTCGTCCTTAGCCTTCTGGTCGAAGAGACCGCGCGCGGCGCCATCGTCGTGTGTTCGGTGCATGACGTCGACAAGGTCCGCCGGCACTTCACGCGCGCGATCGGGCTCCGTCGAGGGCGGCTGGTGTTCGACGGCTCCACCGACGGACTGACCGATGCGGTCACCGTCGACATCTACAACGGAGAGTCCGCGTGAGACGGCTCTCGCTCAGACGCGCTTCGTGGCCGCTGATCCTACTGGCGCTCGTGATGTGGAGCGCACGGGGGACGGACGCCCGTCCGCTCCTGCTCGTCGGACCGGATGGTCGCCGGCAGATAGCGCGCTTCGTGACCGGACTGTTCCCGCCGGAACTCTCCGTGGACTATCTTCTCGGCCTCATCAGACCGGCGATCGAGACCGTCCAGATGTCGCTTCTCGGCGTGGTCTTCGGTGTGCTCATCGCGGCACCGCTCGCCGTGATCGCTACGAAGCCTTCCCGTGGACCCTCGCAGCCTGGAGAAGGGCGTCTTCGCAGGCTCGGGCGGCGTTGGTCCTACGCGACCGCGCGCGGCATCCTGAACGTCATGCGGACCATCCCGGACCTCGTCTGGGCGCTCATGTTCATCGCCGCCGTCGGGCTCGGATCCTTCGCAGGCGTGCTCGCGCTGACCGTTCACAGCGCCGGGCTCCTCGGCAAGTTGTACGCGGAGGCGATGGAGTCGGTGGATCCCGTTCCGGTGGACACGCTGCGCGCCACAGGCGCAGGGGGGATCGCGATCCTCCTCTGGGCGGTGCTGCCTCAAGCCGCGCCCAACCTTGTATCCATCACGCTGTACCAGTGGGAGTGCAACATCCGGGCGGCGATGGTGCTGGGTTTCGTGGGAGCGGGCGGCTTCGGACAACGGATCGACATCGCGATGCGGCTGTTCCAGTATCAGGAGATGCTGACGCTTCTCGCGGCTCTCCTGATCCTCGTGACGGCCGTGGACCGCTTCAGTTCGTTCCTGCGCGGCCGACTCGCACGCAACGACTAGGAACGAGCGGCCGACTCCAGGATCGGGATCCCACTCACGATCCAGCGCGCCGCAGGATCTCCGGCACGCGATCGTCGAGGCCGAGCGGCATGACGTGCACGCCATCCGCGATGGCGCGGATCGCTCGCGTCTGCTCGACCGCGAGGTCCACAGCCGCCTCCTTCGGATCGGCCGCGCCGCGTATTCGCGCCGCGACATCGTCGGGAACCATGAGCCCGGCGAGCCGCTCGTTGATGAAGTCGATCACCTTCGGACCGCGCAGCAGCAGCACACCGGCGATGACTTTCGCGCCTAGCGGGCGCAGGGCCGCAACAGCGCGCTCGAGCTTCTCTATGTCGAATACCGCCTGCGTCTGGAAGAACATCGCGCCCGCGGCGATCTTCTGGACGGCACGCTCTAGCTGGATCTCCCAGGGCTCCGCCTCGGGGAACATCGCGGCACCGACGAAGAACCCGGTCCCGCCGTCGAGCGGACGACCGAGCATGTCGCGGCCCTCGTTGAGCGCGGCAGCCACCTCGATGAGTTGGGTCGAGTCGAGGTCGAAGACGCCCTTCGCCTGCGGATGGTCGCCACCACGCGGATCGTCGCCGGTGAGGAGGAGGACGTTCTCGATGCCGAGAGTCCATGCCGCGAGGAGGTCGGACTGGAGCGCGAGCCTGTTCCGGTCGCGACACGTCTGCTGGAAGACCGGCTCGAAACCCATCTCGAGGACGACGCGAGACGCGGCCAGACTCGAGAGGTGGAGGTTCGCACCCTGGTTGTCGGTCACGTTCAAAGCGTGGCACACCGGTCCGAGCGCCTCGACCGAGCGGCGCAGAGCGGCGAGGTCCGACCCGCGCGGAGGCGCCACCTCACCCGTGACGACGAACTCGCCACGATCGAGAGCTTCGCGCAGACGACTCACGACCGGTCTCCGCGTTCGCGACCGGCCCGCAGGTTCACACTTCCGGGCTGCAGCTTGCGGCTGTGGTCCTTCGGCGGTATGACCCTCTTCGCGGGGCGACCCTGCTCCGCGAGCCGGCGCCGGATACGGACGTGCACGCACTCCCGGTCGCTCAGGACTTCGCACATGCCGTTCCACATGCCACCGCACGGGCCGTTGAGCAGACCCTTCGGACACGTCGTCACCGGACAGATCCCGCCCGTGAGGTCGAGCACGCACTCGCCGCACATGCGGCAGCGCTCCTCGAAGATGCCGTGGCGTATGACGTTCCCCAGAAAGAGGGACTCGAGGCCGGGGAAGACCGGCGTGGCGACCGCGTCGGCGACCGTCTGCACTCCCGCACCGCAGGCGAGCACCACGATCGCGTCGGAGCGGGCCACATCTCCCGCGTACTTCCGCATGTCGAGCTGCGTGCCGCCGGAGTGGCACGTCACGGCACCGACCGCCCAGCCCGTGACCTCACGACCCGTCTTCTCGATGATCTCCTTCGCCCGCAGGACCTCCTTCTCGCCTCCGGTCTGCGCGACCGTCGCACACTCCCCGCATCCCATGATGAAGACGCGCTTCGCTCCCACCGCGTCGAGATCGGCTTCGATCCGTTCCCAGTCGCGCGGCTTCGTGATGATCATGAAGCGCCGTCCTTACCGGGCTCTATCGCGGACCTGACCGCGCGCACGCAGCCCGGAGCGTCCGCGGCCCATCCGGCGCCGATCGATGTCGCGTAGTCCGCCGTCACGACCGCGCCGCCGACCAGCACCGGCACGCCGGGAGCCTCGTGCGCGACCGCGCGAACGGTCGCCTCCATCGCGGGCAGCGTCGTCGTCATCAGCGCGGACAGACACACCGCGTCCGAGCCGGCAGCGTTCGCCGCGACGACATCCGGCGCCACGTCGACGCCGAGGTCCTGCACCGCGAAGCCCTGACTCTCGAGCAGCGAGACGCAGATGTCCTTGCCGATGCTGTGGATATCTCCTTTGACCGTGGCGAAGACCACGCGGCCCTCCTGGGCTCCGGCTGTCTCCGGCAGATGCGACCGCACCCTCGCTACCGCCGCCTTCATGGCGTCGGCGGCGACCATGAGCTGCGGCAGGAACACTTCTCCGCGGCCGAACGCGTCGCCGACGCTTTGGATGACCGGTGTGAGCAATTCCAGGACCACGCGTTCCGCCGGCGTGCCGGCACAGATCACGGCATCGACCAGCGCGGGAGCGCCGTCGGCGTCGCCCCGCTCGACAGCGGACTTCAGGCGGTCGCGCGGGTCGGCGTCGGCAGACTCCGGAACGGCCACATCGCCCTCGGCCGATGCGCCCGCCACCGAGTGCGCGATCCACCGCTGCGCCCGCACGTCCCTTCCGAGCAGCACGTCCGCCGCGAGGACCGAGTGCGACGCGTCGGCGTCGTGGGGATCGACGATGGCGCTCGAGAGCCCATCGGCGGCGGCCATCGCGAGGAAGGCCGCGTTGAGCGCCGAACGGCCGGGAAGCCCGTGGCTCACGTTGCTCACACCGAGCGTCGTCGCGAGCCCCCACTCCCGCGCCACGGTGAAGAGCGTCTCCAACGTGGTGCGCGCGGCGTCCGCGTCGGTCGCGGCGGTGAGCGTCAGGCAGTCGACGACGAGGTCGCCGTCGCCAAGACCTTCGGCCGCGGCGGCGTCCCGGATGCGACGCACCACGTCCAGCCGGCCTTCGCGCGTCTTGGGGATCCCCTCGCCGTCGAGCGCGAGCGCCACGACAGCCGCGCCGTAACGCTTGACGAGCGGCAGCACGACGCGCAGCGATTCCTCGCCTCCGTTCACGGAGTTCACGAGCGCCCTGCCGGGATACGCCTTGAGCGACCTCTCGAGCGCGACCGGGTCCGTGGTGTCGATCACGAGCGGCAGGTCGGTCAGTGACGAGAGCGCCCTCACGGCCTCCGGGAGCATCGTCGCCGCATCGACGCCAGCGGCGCCGACGTTGACATCGAGGAGGCCGGCGCCTGCGTGCTCCTGCGCGACCGCGTACTCCCGCACGACCGAGAGCGACCCTTCGCGCAGGGACTGCGCGAGCGCCTTCTTCCCGGTCGGGTTGATGCGCTCGCCGATGACCGCGAGCGGCAAGCCGACGCCGATGCGCGTGACGCGGCGCGCGCTCGCAAGCGCCACTCCGGCGGGCGGCGACGGGCGATCGCCGATGCGACGCCCTTTGGCGAAGTCGCCGATGGCGCCGGTGAACGCCGGCGTCGAACCGCAGCAGGACCCGACGAGCGCCGCGCCCGCGTCGACGAACCGCGCGGCGTGCTCGCCCATCTCGTCCGGCGTTCCCGGGAAGACCGTCTCGCCGTCGACGAGCCGCGGAAGACCCGCGTTCGGCTGCGCGAAGACCGGCAGTGACGTCGCGGCGGCGAGCCGCGTCAGCAGCGGCAGCATCTGCTCGGGTCCGAGACCGCAGTTCATCCCGATGGCCGAAGCGCCGCACGCCTCGAGCACGACCGCCGCCGTCTCGGGGTCGGTCCCGGACAGCTCGGTCCGGCCGCTCAGACCGTACGAGAGCGAGACGAAGACAGGCAGCTCGGTGACGGACCGAGCCGCGAGCAGCGCGCAGCGCGCCTCGGCGAGGTCGGTGAACGTCTCGAGGACGATCGCGTCCGGCCCTTCCGCGGCGAGCGCGCGCACCTGCTCGGCGAAGACGTCGAAGACCTCGTCGAAGGACGCCCCTCCGAGCGGCTCCATGACCAGACCTGTCGGCCCGACGTCCGCCAGGACGTGAGGGGACCCACCGCGGCGCGCGAGCTGCACGGCGGCGCGGTTGAAGGCGTCGACCATGTCGCCGAGGCCGTACTCGGCGAGCTTGACTCGCGTGCCGCCGAAGGAGTTCGTCGTCGCGCAGTCGGCGCCGGCCAGCGCGTAGCCGCGGTGGATCTGCTCGATGATGTCGGGCGCGGTGAGGTTGAGCTGCTCGGGGCACTGCTCCGAGGGGACGGCGGCGCGTTGCAGCATCGTACCCATGGCGCCATCGATGACCAGCACCTCAAGGCCGACCCGCTTCATGACGTCCGGCATCTCGTCCACCTCCTCGCTCGGCTTAAGTCTATCTCAGAACTCGAGCGTGATCGCCCGACGCGGACAGACCACGACGCACGCCTCGCAGTAGACACAGGCGTCCTTGTCAAAGAGCAGTTCCGCGGTATCGGGCGCGAGCGAGAGCGCTCCCGGCTTGCACACCGCGGTGCAGACGCCGCACACGACGCAGCGCTCCTCGTCGAGCCGGATGTCGGACGCGGCGGCCTTCACCGTGATGCCCTCGTTCTCGAGGAACGCCACGGCGGCGTCGATGCGGTCCTTCGCCCCGACCACCTCCACGAGCATGCGGCCCTGCTGTCCCGGCTGGATCTGCGCGCGAAGGAAGTTCGGCACGAGGTCGAAGTCCTTCACGATGTGGTAGGCGATGGGCTTCGTCGCCTGTCGCGGGGGGAATGTGAGGTCGAGCCTTCGGCGCGCCATGTCAGATCGCCTCCTCGTCGCGGATCTCGAGCGGCTTGAACGCCTGGGAGCCGGGCTGCGGCAGTAGCTGGAGCGGCTGCGTGAGTGAGAAGCGCTCCTCGGAGATCCATCGCTTGAGCTCCGCCGCGATCGCCCGCGCCTTCGGCAGCGAGCTGATCGGCCCGGTCGGGACCTTCTTGCCGTCGATCTCGATGGTGCCGCTGCGCAGCTGCGCGTACGTGAAGCGCCCGAGGGACGGGCGGCTCCGGCGCTGCACGCCGTAGTCGAACGCGGTCGCCGTGATGTCGGCGTCGGTCAAGGCGAGCGTCTGCGCGATGTCCTCGTCCAGCACCGGGATCGGGATGCCGATACCGACGAACGCCGAGACGCCGTACTTCGTGAAGGTCGCAGCCGAGAAGTACTCGGCGCTCGCGGACTTGAGGTCCGCGATGACCGCGATCGTCCCGCTAGGTGCGACGGGCACGCCGCGCTCGTCGCGCGTCTGGTTCGGGTTGTGCTGCGTCCCCTCCCACGCGACGTAGCCGGCGGCGCCGGCGACGAAGCAGCGCGTCCCGACGCCGATCGTGCGATAGGTCGGGTCGTTGAGCAGCGGTGACAGCGCGCCCGCCGAACAGAAGGTGGCGTTGCCGAGGTTCGGCAGCAGAGTGCCCAGATAGGTGTAGAGAGCCCGGTCGCCCGTGTTCACCGCCACGGCATAGTTCTGATACGCGTTGCGCGGATTGAAGAAGTACGCCTGGTTCAAATCTTCGAGCCTCAGCCACGTGTCGATCTCGGTCCGCGGATAGCAGTCCGTGCCGGGACCGGTCGCCTTGAGGCGCACCGCCTTGCCGCGCAACAGGTCCTCCACGACGTGCGCTCCGCCGTACTCGATGCCCTTCGTCGTCGAGGGCTCGGTGATGCCGAGGTACGTGTCGACCGCGGCGAGCCCGCCCGACGCCGGCACGTCGTTGAGGGAGACGGCGCCCATCTTGATCGGCGGGTCGCTGTGCCCGAAGTTGAGGAAGACGCCCGACGAACACATCGGACCGAACGTCCCCGTCGTCACCACGTCGACCTTGCGCGCGGCGGACTTCAGCCCGTCTTCGGCCGCGACGTGCGCGAACTCCTCAGCGGTGACCACCACGGCCTCGCCTGCGGCGATGCGCGCGTTGATCTCCTCCCAGGTCTTCGCCATGCAAACCACCTCCAAGAAACCAAAGAACGCCCCCCGCCCGACAAGGTCTTGTCAGGGCGAGAAGCGTAGCGTCTCGCGGTACCACCCGACTTCGCCGCCTCGCGGATGCTCGGCGGCCTCATCTCGAGCACGGGACCGGTGGTAGCTCACTCGCGGCGGCGGGAGATGCCGTGAGGGGTCCGATGCTCTCGAGCCCATGATAACGGGGGCGTCCGTCCGGCATTACTGAGCGCTCTCGCGCCGTTCCTCCGGAGGCCTTCGAGGCCATGTTCCGCGGGCTGTCGGACACCGGTTCTCAGCTGCCCCGGCTCTCTGCGGTCCTACCCACTCCACGTACTCATCCTCGTGCTACGGCCGTCTATGCGGTTGCGAGGAACGATACGAGCGGCGAGAGGCGATGTCAAACCGCGGGGCTCGAAGTGCCGGCGTCGTGCAGTGCCGCTCGCACGATATCGGCGTGATCGAACGCGAGCGGCGGCAGTTCCGAGGCCGGGAACCACGCCGCCTCGGCCGCGTCGTCGCCCGGCACGAGCGTGGCGTCAGCGTCCGCCCGCGCGAGGAACGCGACGGTCACGGTCCACCCACGAGGATCGCGGCCCGGATCGCCGAAGACTCCCACCTGGCGCATCCGCCCGACCACGAGTCCCGTCTCCTCGGCGAGCTCGCGTCTCGCCGCCGCCTCGAGCGGCTCGAGCTCCTCGACATATCCTCCGGGGAGCGCCCAGCGACCGGCGTGCGGCTCGTTCGCGCGGCGCACGAGAAGGACCTCGCGCGCATCGCCTTCTCCGCGCACCACCACGGTGTCGGCCGTCAGCCCCGGCCGGGGGAACTCGTAGGTCGGCATGGTCACAGTGTAGCGGTATGCTGGCGGGACCCGTTCGCGAGCCTCAAGGAGCCGTCCCCGTGTCGCTCAATCCCCTGCGCTGGCCCCACAAGGTGAAGCTCGTCGTCGCGTTCGCCACGCTCTACGTGGTGTGGGGCTCGACGTATCTCGCCATCCGCGTCGGCCTTCAGGCCGGCCTGCCGCCGGCGCTGTTCGCGTCGTCTCGGCTGCTCCCCGCCGGAGCGCTCTTGCTCGGCTTCGCGCGCCTGCGCGGCGTGCCCGTGCGGATCCCGTGGCGCGACTACCGGACCATCGCGATCGTAGGTCTCTTCCTGCTCGTCGGCGGCATGTACCTGCTCTTCGTCTCGGAGCAGACGCTGCCCTCGGGACTCGCCGCGCTCATCGTCGCTCTGCTCCCGCTGTGGATCGCGACCGGCGAGTCGCTCGTCCCGGGGATGGACCGTCCGTCGCCGCTCGGGATCGTCGGGCTGGTGATCGGCTTCTCGGGTCTCGGCATCCTCATGGCGCCCCGCGTGACCGGAGTGAACGGCACGCCGAAGGACCTTCTCGTGATCGGGTTGCTCGTCTTCAGCACGTGGCTCTGGTCTACCGGGACGATCGTCTCGAAGCGCTTCCCGGTCGACGTCGACGGCATGGTCGCCTCGGGGTACCAGATGCTCACGGCGGGCACCGTGCTCCTCGCGATCGGACTGCTCTCCGGCGAGGCGCCACGCTACGTCCTCACGGCCGCGAGTACGGGAGCCGTCGCCTACCTCGTGGTCTTCGGCTCGTGCATCGCATTCACCGCGTTCGTGTGGGCGCTGCGCCATGCGCCGGCCTCGAAGGTGATGACCTACGCCTACGTGAACCCCGTCGTCGCCGTATTCCTCGGCTGGGCCGCCGGTCGTGTCGGTCTGCTCTCGCGACCGGAACCCGTCGACGGCTGGATGCTGCTCGGCATGGCGGTCATCGTCGCCGGGGTCGCCATCACGACGACGGCGCCGACGCGCGCCGGCAAGCCGCTCGCCGCCGAGGCGCCCGAGGCCTGATCTTCCCGGCCCGCAGCTGCGCCGAGCCTCCATCACATCTCCATATCCCGCGCACACGCATCTCACACGCTGGGGCGATAGTCATGTTGTGCGAATAAGGAGGCACCCCATGATGGGATTCGGTTATAGGGCATTCGAGTACGCTCCCCGCGCGGCGTTCGGTTCCGCGGGATTCGGTCACCCAGGTACAGGGATGGCGATCCTCATGTTCATCGTTCCGCTCTTGTTCGTCGGGCTCATCCTGTGGCTCGTGATGTCGCAGCGTCACCTGATCGGCGCGGGTTGCGGCCACCACACCACGACCGCCGCGGCCGTCACCCCGGCTCCGGCCCCTCGTGACGACACGGCCGTCGCGATCGTGCGGGAGCGTTTCGCCCGCGGCGAGATCGACGCCGAGACCTACGGGCATCTACTCCAGGCGCTGCGATAGCACGCCTGTCGAGATAGAAGAGGACGGCACCCAGGCCACCCAGCCACCCTTCCTCCCTCCCCCTCTCCATGGCCCTTCCCCCGGGGCCGCACCGAACGGCGAGATCTCCCCCAGAGGTCTCGCCGTTCGGCATTCCGGGGGTTTTCGGCGTCCAGAACCGTTTCTGCCGCATCCACCTTTGGTCGAGGGTTCCGTCTACCTGGCTGAGCAGGCGCTAAGCCCGCATGGCTAGATTCGTGGTCGAGACTTGCATTATTATTGGACTTATCCTATATATGATTTGTCTATTAGCACTGACCTGGGCGGTTAGATGTCGCTGGAGATCGCTATCCTGGGGTTCCTGGGCCGCGAGCCGATGTCCGGCTACGATCTGAAGACCCGCGGTTTCGACCGCGCGGCGGCTCACGCGTGGCCCGCAGACCAGGCGCAGGTCTATCGCACACTCGACCGCCTGGAGCGCGACGGACTCGTCAGCGCACGACCGATCGCGCAGCGCGGCAGGCCCGACCGCCGTCTGTGGGCGCTCACGGAGACCGGCAGGACCGACCTGCTGCGCCGTCTGGCGGCCGCACCAGAACCCCCATCGGTCCGCGACCCCCTCTGGCTGCGGCTCTTCCTAGCAGCCGACATCCCGGACGACACCCTCCTCGCGGTGCTGCGCGCCGCACGCGACCTCTACCAGGCGCGCCTCGACAGACTGCGCACGGAGACGATGCGCGCCGTCGAGGACTGGGCCGCACTCGGAGACGAGCGGGACGCCGCGCTGGAGCGTATGAGCCTGCGATCGGCCATCGCCGCGGCGCGCGCCGCCGTGGACCAGATAGACGACTGCATCGAAGAGGTCGCTGGGGGCCTGCCGCCTCGCCGTGGGACGGAAGAACGCGCACCGTCACCGGCCGCGTAGGGAGGAACATCGCATGCGCGTCATCGCGATCGACGGGAGTCCCATCAGGGGAGGCACCATCACCGCGGCCGTAGAGACGGCCGCCAGGACGCTGGAGGCGGCAGGAGCCGACGTCGAGAGGGTCCGGCTCTACGAGCGCTACATACGCTGCTGCACGGGATGCGGTGGCTGTCGGAGCACCGGCATCTGCGACATCGAGGACGACCTCACGGGCCTCGCACGCTCGATCACCGACGCCGACGGCCTGCTCATCGGGACATCGGGCAACTTCCGGCGTACCGACGCGGCGCTCCAGTCGCTGCTAGCCCGCCTCGCCCGCGTGACTCGCGGCTCGGCGTCGCAGCCCGCGATGAGCGCGGACGCCCACGTCGCACTCATCGCGGCCGTCGGCGAGGGCGCGGGGCTCACGGGCGTACTCGGCATGTCCCCCACCAGTGCGAGACGCACCGCCAGGTCGCTGGCCGCCTGCGGGCTCCGACCGCTCGGCGTCGCATCCGTCCCCGGCCCCACGGCGCACCCGTCCGACCGCGACGCGGGCGAGGACCGAGCACGCGCGCTGGCCTCGCGTCTCGCGGCGACTTGTGCGTCCCGCCCGCGCCGGAGCGTGCTCGTACGTGGACGCACCGCGACTCCCGCACTGGGCTAGGAGCAGGATCGCCTCAGTCGATCTGGTCGGCGAGCATCCTGTCGAGAACGAGGTGTCCGGGGTCGACGCGCAGACCGGTGGCCGCCGCGGAGTGCTCGTCGAATCCGCCGCCGCCGTTGGCCGGCACGCCCGAGCCCGCGATGACGAACGGGACGGCCTCCCCCACGTGCGTCTTGATCGCGATCGGCGTGGGATGGTCGGGCATCGCGAGAAGCCGCATGCCCCCCTCGGCGGAGAGCATGGCGTCGCGCAGCGGACCGACGACCTCACGGTCGATGTCCTCGATCGCCGCGATCTTGCCCCCGATGTTGCCGGCATGACCCTCTTCGTCGGGCGACTCCACGTGCACGAACACCACGTCGTGGTCCTTGAGCGCTGCGAGGGCGCCGGCGGTCTGCGCCGCGTAGTCGTTGTCGGAACCGTCCGTGACGCCATCGATCTCGAGCCGGTCGATACCGAACAGCCTTGCCAGCCCGTTGAGCAGATCGACGCCGGACGTCAACGCGGCGTGCCGGCCTCGAGTCGCCGCGAAGGGGATGAGCCGTTCGGGGGCGACGCCTGGCCAGAACGGCCAGATGTGGCTCGCGACGACCTGCCCCTTGCGCGCCCGCGCGTTGTTGACCGCCGACGCCGCAAGGACGGGCCGCGCCCGCTCCATCAGGTCGAGGAGCAGGTCCGCGCCCGGACCGTCGGGCAGGTACGCCGACACCGGCTTGTCCGAGATGTCATGAGGCGGGGTGTACCGAGCCTCGAAGAGCTCACGGTGACCCGTGACGACGAGGATATGCCGGTACGAGACCCCCGGATGGAACGAGAAGACATCGCCGGCGAGGGCGTCCGAGAGGTCCCGCATGATCGCCGCGGAGTCGAGCGTGGGGATGTGACCACACGCGTAGGAGCTCATGCGGCCGTCGACGATGCTCACCAGGTTGAGCCGTAGCGCCACCTGCCCCGGCCCTAGAGCGATCCCCATGCTCGCGGCCTCGATGGCCCCCCGGCCGACGGCGTTGGCGACCGGGTCGTAGCCGAGGATGGCCGTGCAGGCGGCGGCGGACGAAGGCTCGGCGCCCTCGGGCACGGTCTGAGCGAGACCGAGTGTCCCCTCGGCCGCAAGGGCGTCGAGGTTCGGCGTCCGGGCAGCCTCCAGCGTCGTTCGTCCGTCGAGCTCGGGCAACGGCCAACCGGCGGCGCCGTCGAGGATGACGATGACGTGCTTCATGCCCCTCCCGCCCTCGCGTGGTCGCTACCAGCGTAGACCAACTCGTGGCGATCGGCATCATTCCGCGCGCTGTGCTACGGCTTCGGCCGGGTGGAGTGAGAAGGACCGACACTCAGTGGTCCGCCCCTCTGCTATCCTGCACGCATGGAACCGCTCCGCTATCAAGACACGCGCGGGCTCGACGCCACCCTGCCCGCGTTCAGCGGCGCCGTCGTGAAGGGCATCGCGGAGGGCGGCGGCCTCTTCATCCCCGAGTCGCTCCCCCACCTCCCACTCGACGACGTGCTCGAGCTCGCCGACCTCCCGTACTGGCAGCGCGCGGCGTACCTGTTCGGCCTCTTCCGCGTCGACGTCGACGACGAGCGCATCGCGGACCTCATGCGCGACGCGTACGGCGACGCTTTCGACCACCCCGACGTGGCGCACGTCGAGGAGGTCGTCGCGGGCACGCACGTGCTCGAGCTCTGGCACGGCCCGACGAGCGCCTTCAAAGACATGGCGCTCCAGTGCATGCCGCCGTTCTTCTCCGAGGCGATCGACATCAGACGCGACGCGGGCGAGGCGGTCGACGACTACCTCGTCCTCGTCGCGACGAGCGGCGACACCGGCAAAGCCGCGCTCGAGGGCTTCGCCGACCGCGAGCACACCTCGATCGTCGTCTTCTACCCGGCCGAGGGCGTCTCCGACATCCAGCGCAAGCAGATGGTCACGCAGCGCGGCCGCAACGTCGGCGTCTTCGGCGTCCGCGGCAACTTCGACGACTGCCAGACGGCGGTCAAGGCGGCCTTCGCGGACCCGGCGTTCGCGGCCGAGCTGCACGCGCGCGGTCTCGCGCTATCGAGCGCGAACTCGATCAACTGGGGGCGGCTCCTGCCGCAGATCGTCTACTACGCGAGCGCCTACGCGGACATGGTCGCCTCCGGCGGGGTCAAGGCCGGCGAGCCGCTCGACATCTGTGTGCCCACGGGCAACTTCGGCAACATCCTGGCCGCGTACTACGCCAAGCGTATGGGCGTGCCCATCTCGCGCCTGCTGTGCGCGAGCAACGAGAACAACGTGCTGGCGGACTTCATCGCGACCGGCGTCTACGACATCTCCGCGCGTGGCTTCGTCACCACACCGAGCCCGTCGATGGACATCCTCGTCTCGTCCAACCTCGAGCGCCTGCTCTTCGAACTCGCCGACGCGCGGCGCGTGCGCGAGTGGATGGCGCGGCTCGCCGCCGACGGACGCTTCCAGGTCGACCGCGAGACGTTCGCGAAGGTCCGCGAGCACTTCTCAGCAGACTGGGTGACCAACGACGAGTCGCTCGCCGTCGTGCGGCAGGTGTGGGAGGAGTACGGCTACCTGCTCGATCCCCACACCGCGGTCGCCTGGGAGGTCGCGGAGAGACTGCGCGGAGAGGACCCCGTGCTCGTCGTGTCGACCGCTCACTGGGCGAAGTTCGGCGCCGACGTCTACCGCGCCCTTGACAGCGTCGGCGCCGGTGAGCCGCTGCCGGCCGACGTCGCGGGGCTGTCGGGAGTCGAGCTGCTGGGCCGCATCGCGGATCTCGCACCGGGCGCGTCGCCCGTGCCGCACGCGCTCGCCGAGCTCGACGGCCTGCCCGAGCGGTTCACCGGCGTGGTCGACGCGGGCAAAGAGGGCGTCGAGGACGCCGTCAGGGAGTGGCTGGGGTAGCGCGCACCCTCGCGCCCAGCGCCGCGCCGCCGACGCTGCCGGCGACGACGAGCGCGAGCACGAGCGCGTGCCAGCCGAGCCTCCCCGTCTCGCGCAGGCTGTAGAGCACGAGCAGGAGCACCGCTGGACCGGCGAGCCACGCCGCCCATCGGATACCCGCTCTAGGTCCGGCGAGGCCGAACGCTAGGCCGAGCAGCGCATACGCGACGAAAACGTACGCGACCACGCCAGGCCATTCGCCGGCGCCCATGTCGGAGAAGACCGCGTTGAAGGCGACGAAGAACCCCCACAGCACGCCGAGCGAGAACGCGAGCGCGCGCCCGGCGATGCGCTTCCAGGTGTCCTCCATCGCGATGCCGGCCTTCATCGCCAGTCGTCGAGGTCGGCCGCGCGCAGACCGAGCAGCCACGCGCGCAGGAACGTCCCCGTCGTCGCGACGCGCCGCGAGTCGAGCCTGCGAGCGACATCCCCGCTCGTGTGGCACGCCGGGTCCGGCCTCCACTCGAGCCAAGCCGCGGGGATCCCCGCCACCTCGAAGGCCTCGTGGTCGCTCCAGCCCCAGCGGCCGCCGTCCGCGAGATACGTCATCGACACCCCACGCGAGCGGCTCTCGGCCAGCATCTCGCTCACCAGCCCCTGGGGGCCTCTGCCCATCGAGCGCACGTTGAACCGGCTCCCGTAGCCGACCATGTCGACGGAGATCATCCCCGCGACACGCGCCCGCGCGGTGCTCGAGAGCGATCGAACGTACGCGCGCGAACCGTAGTGGTGGTGCGCCTCGACGCCGTCGATCGACTCCTCCGCGCCGAAGAAGGCGAACCGCACGGTCGGCACGACGTCCGCGCCGCGAAGGTCGCGGGCGAGTTCGAGGAGCGTCCCGCAACCGGAACCGTTGTCGTTCGCGCCCGGCGACGGGCGCTTGCTGTCGAGATGCGCGCCGAGCACGACGACGCTCGTCGAACGGCCGATCCTCTCCGCGATGACGTTGCGCGAAGCGCGCCCGTTCGGCAACGTCACCCGCTGTACCCAGACGCGGTATCCGTATCCGCGCAGCACGCCCGCGACGTACGAGGCGCCTCGCGCTTCCGCGGCCGTGCCCTCGACGCGCACGCCGAAACGCGCGAGCGCGGCGGCGTGCGAGACGGCGCGCGACGCGTCGAACGCTCGGGCGGAGGCGATAGCGAGCGCCGGGGCGCCGAGCGCGATCGCGCATGCGATAGCGAACGCCGCTCCCGCACGGCACGCGGCGTGCTGCTCCTCTGTACGCGAAGACATCATGTGACCGATAGTAGAGCCGCAGCGGATCGAAAGGGAAGGAGACGGCGTGCGAGGATCCCGCATCATGACCCCGCTGGTCACGGCCGCCCTCCTCGTCGCGCTCGCCGTGCCAGTCCCGGGAGCGGCCGAGACGTTCGAGACCGCATGGGGCGGGAGCACGCGCTTCCAGCAGCCCTGCGGCGTCGCCGTCGGGTCGACCGGCCAGGTCTACGTGGTCGACCGCTACAACCACCGCGTGCAGCGCTTCACGGCCTCGGGAACCTTCCTCGCCGCATGGGGATCGAGCGGGAGCGGGCATGGCTCCTTCATCGAGCCCGACGGGATCGCCATCGCGCCGGACGGCTCGGTGTACGTCGCCGACTCCGGCAACGCTAGAGTGCAGAAGTTCACCGCCACCGGAGGCTTCGTCCGCGACTGGGGAGTCGTCGGTACCGGCGCCGGGCAGTTCCGCTACCCGACAGGGGTGGCCGTCGACGCGTCCGGCACCGTCTGGGTGGCCGACGGGCTGAACGGCCGCATCCAGGCCTTCGATGCGAACGGGCGATTCCTGCGCGCGGTCGACGGCCTCGCCCAGCCCCATGGCATAGCGGTGGACGCATCCGGCACGCTCTATGTCGCCGACACCGGCAACGGCCGGATCGCGGTCTTCGACCGTGAAGGCACGCCCGTCACCTCGTGGGACGGCTCCGACTCGGCACTCGGAGCGCTCTCGAGCCCGATGGGCGTGGCCGTGAACCCCCGCAACGGCCTCGTCTACGTCGCCGACACGAACGGGAACCGCATCCAGAAGTTCTCTACCGGCGGCGCCTGGGTCTGGGGCTGGGGACAGCTCGGCTCGGCGCAGGGACGCTTCAACCACCCCTACGCACTCGCGTTCTCACGTGCGGGCGACCTCTACGTCTGCGACCAGAACAACAACCGCATCGAGAAGTTCGTGCCCGACGTCGTGTCGCCCGCCACGCAGGTATCGGGCATCCCGTCGGGAGGCTGGTCTTCGCACGACGTCTCGCTCACCCTCGGCGCATTCGACGCGGGCTCCGGCGTCGCCTCGTCCTACATCCGCGTCGGCGCCGGCGAGCTCTCCACGTACGCCGCGCCGACGGTGGTGAGCGCGGAAGGCGCCACCACGATCGCGTTCTTCTCGACCGACCACGACGGCAACGTCGAGCCGGCCCGCACCGCGACCGTGCTGATCGACCGCGTCGCGCCCGCTGCCTCGCTCGCCGCCAGCGGGACGTACCTGGGGCGGGCGCACGTCTCCGTGACGGGCACCGATGCCGCCTCGGGCGTCGCGTCCACGTGGTGGCGGGTCGACGACGGCCCGTGGACGCGCGGCAACGACGCGATGACCTCCGTGCCCGGACCTCACACCATCACCGCCTACGCGCTCGACCGCGCGGGGAATCGCTCGTCCGACGTGAGCATCGACACCTCCGTGCGGGCCGTGGGCCTGGGAGCGACGCTCAGGGTCGCTCCCGACACCCGCGCGTACGGCGCACGCGTCACGGTCAACATCGCGTGCACGATCGCCGACGAGGCGAGCTCCGCGCCGCTGCCGGGCGCTACGGCCCGCTTCTGGCGCTCGACCAACGGGCGCACGTGGAGCCCGATCGCCACTCGCACCGCGGACGCCGCGGGCGGCGTCGTCTTCGCGCAGCCGCTCACGCTCACCGTGCGCACGCTGTGGCGCATCACGTCGCACGAGACGACGAGCGCGACGCTGGAAGTGCTCCCGCGGGCGTACCTCGCCGCGCCGACCGTGCCGGCCTACGCGCGCCGCAACGTCAGATTCGTCGCGTCCGGCCTTCTCAAGCCACGCCACCGGCCGGGAACGTACCCCGTGATCGTCGACTGCTACCGCTATGAGGACGGCCGCTGGGTGCTGCGATCGTCGGTGCTGGGCCGCGCATGGGACGACGCCGGGTCCACGCGCTACCGCGCCGCCATCGTTCTCCCGTACACGGGCCGATGGAGGCTGAAGGCGACGCACAACGACGCAGAGCACCCTTCGACGATCTCGGGATGGAGCTACCTCACCGTCCGCTGACCTCGTGGTGCGAGTACTTGGCCACGGTGACGTCCTCGACGACGACGAGACCGCCGTCGACCATCTCCTCCACCATCGGCAGCACCCGGTCGACGCGCTCCGGCGTGTCGACGAAGACGACCACCACCGGCAGGTCCGCCGAGAAGTCCAGGATGGCGGCCGTGTGGATGCGGCTGTGCTTGCCGAAGCCCGACATGCCGCGCAGCACGGTCGCTCCCGCGCAGCCCTCCGCCCGCAGCCGCTCGACGATCGCCTCGTACAACGGCTTGTGGTCCCAGCGATCGCACTCGCCGATGTAGAGCGTCACGCGCTTCGCAGCGCCTTCGATGTCCATGGAGTCCTTTCCTACAGCAATCTGCCGAGGGCGAGACCGGCGACCGCCGCCGCGAGCCCCGCGACCCCGCTGCCGAACATGTTCGCGAGCCCGGCCGCGGCCGAGCCCTGCTCGACGAGGCGGATCGACTCGTAAGCGAGCGTGGAGAACGTCGTGAAACCGCCGAGGACGCCCACACCCGCGAAGATGCGCCAGCCGGGACCGAGCAGGCCGCGCTCGGCCGAGAGCGCCATGAGCAGCCCGAGGAGGAAGGCGCCGCCGACGTTGATGACGAGCGTGTGCCACGGGAACGCAGCGCCGAAGCGGTCGGCGGCCCACGCCCCGAAGGCGTATCGCGCGGCGGCGCCGATGGCGCCTCCCGCAGCGACGACCGCGACCTCGCGCATGCGCTCCCTTTCGTTCGATGACGTGGACGAGCCTATCACAGCGGCGATGCTACGATGGCCTCATGCAGCGACCCGACATCCCCACTTCCGAAGCGAACGTCGAAGGCCCGCCCCAGGGCATCCTCGGCCGCTTCAAGACGTTCGAATCGCTGGGCTACCGCGACTTCCGCTACTTCCTCACGGGCGCGTTCCTCTCCAACGTCGGGACGTGGATGCAGAACGTCGCGCTCGGCTGGCTCGTCTACCAGCTCACGCGCTCGTCGCTCACGCTCGGGGTGGTCAACTTCCTCTCGGGCGCGCCGATCTTCGTCTTCATACTCTTCGCTGGCGCGGTGGCCGACCGTGTCGACCGGCGGCGGCTGATCATCTGGCTGCAGGTCGTGATGATGGCGCAGGCCGCGCTCTTCGGCGTGCTGACGCAGACGAGCGGCATCACGATGGCATGGGTCTACGGCCTCACGCTCGTGGGCGGCGCGGCGTCAGCGTTCACGTTCCCCGCGTGGCAGGCGACCGTGCCCGATCTCGTGCCGCGAAAGTCGCTGCTCAACGCCATCGCGCTCAACGCCGCGCAGTTCAACGGGGCGAGACTCGTCGGGCCGATGATCGGCGCGCTCATCTTCGCGCGCTTCGGGGTCACCGAGGTCTTCTACGCGAACGCCGTCAGCTTCCTCGCGGTCATCGCGGCCCTCGCCGTCATCCATCCGCGCCAGACGCGCCCGGAGAAGACCGGCGAGAGCGGTTGGCGCAACATCGCCGCCGGCCTGCGCTACGTGCGCCACGAGCGCGACGCGGCGGTGCTGCTCTCCACGCAGGCGATGGTGACGATCTTCGGCATGCCGTTCACCACGCTCATGCCGGTGGTGGCCGTCGAGACGCTGCACGTGAAGAGCTCGGGGTACGCCATGCTGATGGCGGCGAACGGCCTCGGCGCGCTCGTCGGAGCGCTGGTGATCGCGAGCCTGCCGGCGACGGTGCGGCGCGACCGGATCGTGCGCGCCGCCGTGCTGGTGATGTCGCTCGGGCTCATCGGCATCGCACTTTCGCGTTCGTTCGTGCTGACCGCCGGGCTGCTCGTCGTGATCGGCGGAGCGTTCCTCGCATCGACGTCGGGCATCAACACCAGCCTCCAGGCGAAGGTGCCGCCCGAGCTGCGCGGGAGGGTCATGGCGCTGTTCGTCCTCGCGTTCATGGGCGTCATGCCGTTCGGCGCGCTCGCGTTCGGTGCTCTCGGCCGCGCCGTAGGCGCTGCGACCGCCATCGGCGCCGGCGCGGCGGTGCTGCTGGTCTACGCGATCTGGATCGGCGCGCGGGGCATCGAGGCGGGGCGGTAGGGAGGATCGGCGCGATACACAGACTGCGTAACACTCGATCCACTCGGCGTCTACCTGCCTGAACTCGCCTGGCGTATCGTGTTACGCAGAAGACAGGAGCTGCGTCGGGGGATCACACAGTCTGCATATACACTGTTCGAACCGACACAACGCGCGGCGGTTGCGTCGTGGTCAGCATGTCCGTCCCGGGCGTATGATTGATGGGTAGTTGGACGACGAAGAGGTGAGCTCCATGACTATCGACGAACTCAAGCGTGAAGCGCTGCGACTGGATCCATCCGGTCGTGCAGGCCTCGCCCGCGATCTGCTCGACAGCCTCGACGAGCTTTCGGAGTCTGAGATCGAGCAGCTCTGGCTCGAAGAGGCGGTGCGGCGGCACCAGGAAATCGTCACCGGAGCGGTCGAGACCGTCTCTATGGAGGAGGCGCTCTCCAAGGCGCGCGCCGCCCTCCGGTGACTCACAGGATCCGCCTCCACCCGACAGCTCAACGCGAGCTGGAGGAAGCCGCCGCATTCTACGAGCTCGAGGGGCCAGGGCTCGGTTCCGCGTTCCTCGTCGACTTCGAGCGAGCGGGTGATCAGATTCGCCTGCTTCCGGCTTCGTCGCCGATCGCACGTGATCCGGCACGCAAGAAGCTGATGGCCCGGTTCCCGTACTGCGTGGTCTACTCGCTCGTTGACGATGAAGTCTACGTGCTAGCCGTGGCGCACAATCGCCGCCGTCCGTTCTACTGGCAGGACAGGATGTAGGTACTTCGTGTGGATTCGAACAAGCAGTTCGAGCGGACTCACTTCGTTCGCCGCTCAACTGCCCGACGTTGGATGCACGCGACGAATGGAGGTCGGCACTTGCGGACAAACATTGTGCTCATCGACTTCGAGAGCGTCCAACCCTCTTCTCTCGGCGCTTTGGAGCAGGACCCCTACCGGGTACTGATCTTCGTCGGCGCAAGTCAGGCGAAGCTGCCCTTCGAGCTCGTGTCCGCCGTCCAGCGCATGGGTGAGAGGGCCCGCTACATCAAGATGTCGGGCTCGGGGCCCAACGCCCTCGACTTCCACATCGCGTTCTACATCGGTGAGATGGCGACGGAGGATCCGGCGGCGTTCTTTCACATCATCTCCAAGGACACCGGTTTTGACCCGCTCATCAAGCACCTTAAGACTCGACACATCTTCGCGGCGCGCTCGGCATCCATAGAAGCGATGCCCCAGGTCAATGCGAATCCCAAGAAGTCGGCACAGGAACGCGCGAGAGTCATCGTTGACGCGCTGCGCCAGCCCAAGAGCACCAGACCTCGCAGCGACAAGACGCTAGCGCGACACATCGCCACTCACTTCAAGAAGCAGCAGCTCTCGGAGATCGAAGTCCAGGCTGTCGTGAGGGCGCTGCAGGCGTCCGGACATGTCACGGTCGCTGGCGGGAAGGTCACCTACTCCCTCGATTAGCGCTCGCGAGCTCTTGGCGCAGCATCTAACCCGGGCATCCACACAGACGGCGCGCCGCGTCCGTTACACTCGGCGCAAGATGAATCTGGGCGCGCCGCTGGCCTGGGTTCCGCAGCTAACTCCCGCGAATAGTCCGCGTTTGATGGGTCTAAGCTGCGAAGACGAGCGATCATGCGCAGAAACGGCGTGTATCTAGGCGTCCGTATTCCCGCTGGTCAGAAGCT
>Ga0265292_1001220_pt1 | contig 24254 bp, 19 predicted proteins | sample Munlanlewell296A_FD_189080 | JGI IMG/M metagenome (GOLD analysis project Ga0265292, IMG submission 189080) | Leachate microbial communities from a municipal landfill in Southern Ontario, Canada - Leachate well 296A | ecosystem: Engineered > Solid waste > Landfill > Unclassified | place: Canada... | reverse complement strand
CTCTGCTTTTTACGAACTATTTCAAAAGAGTTGGGTCAAACCAAAAATAATCTTTTTATTAGTTTCTTTGCCTCTGCAACATCAGCATCAACAAATGAAATCGACCCAGCCATCTCAGCGCGCAGAGATATAATTTTTAGATACAAACAAGAGTTGGAAAATTATCAAAATGTAGTCATTGGCTATTTTCCTGACCAACTCTTCAAGCCAGTCTCTGTTATTGAAGGGCATTTATCCAAAGAGGCTCATCAAGAAATAGCCCAAATCCTATTTGATAAAATCGTGGCTAACCTAGCAACAAATAACTATGATCAAAATAATTGAGCCTAAGGACATAGGCGCAAAGTGGCTAACTAAAAAAAATCAGCTTTTTTTCCCATTCCTAATGGGCTCAATTATCTCAATCTGGCTCTGTTTTATAGTAGCTGAAAGATTTTTCTTTGACAGACTTTTTTATCAAAAAGCTAGTTTTTATGGCTATAACTATGACAGAAATGCCAATTTCGAAATTATTAATCAAAAAAATCCTCTAGCTAAATATTTTTTAAACAACAGAATTAGGGATTTAAAAAAACTAATGGATTTGAGTCTGGATAGAACCTCGATTATTGAACCAAAAAATTTAGCCGTTAATGTTTTAATCACAAAGAAATTTACAAAAAGTCAGCCACTTAAAATCGCCGTCATTGGTGACTCTAATACTTACGGCATGGGCATTAGTCAAAATCAGCGCTATTCAAATGTCTTAGAAAAATTTCTAAATAAAACCGTACCCACAAAGGTATTCAACCTTTCAGAACCTGGAAATAGTCTGGAAGACGATTACGCTCTTTATTTATTAGCCAAAGAAAGACTTCAGCCAGATTTTGTTATCATCGGCATTTTAGAAAATGACCTAATTTTTAATCAATCAAAATATCCCAATTCAGAATCGGTCAGATCGATGCTCCAAAACTTTTGTCCACAGGATATTTTTTCTGCTTCAAATATTGAGCTAATTAATTCTGACTGGAATGAAGTTATAGATATCTACCAGGAAAGTTTTTTGCCTACTTATGCGAACTCATGTTTCTTAAAGAAATTAGCTTCAGACTTTGCCGAAGATAAAACTCTAATATTTTTCAATTTTTTTAATCATCAACAAATGTTTTGCTCAATCGATGACTCCCTTGCCAATTCTAAACATAGAGCCATCATGACAGCATACCGAACCGAATTAATTAATTCCGGCAATACTGTAATTGGCCATGATCCAAATCAGACAGTTTTTTCAACAGTCTCAAAGGCTGAAACCCATCCATCAGCATCGGCAAATAAAGACTTTGCCAAAATAATTTATGACCACATTTCTAAAAAACTAAACCTGCCCCAAAATTAAAACTCCTTTTGAGCAAAAAACACCAGCCAATCTTGATCTCTTGATTTTGCGTTCCGTTTAAGACCATTAAATTCATAGCTTTTGTTTATTCTAAAACCTGCAATTCTCAACATTTCAGTCATTTCAACTAAACTAAAAAAACTAAAGTATCTCGTGACGGTGGCATCAAAAGGACTGGGTTGATAGCCCTCACCAGTTCCAGATTTGGTTTGAATAAAAAGTTGGCCCCCAGGTTTTAAGACGCGATAAAATTCTGACAAAACTTTGGGTATGTCGAGCCTATCAATGTGGAGCAATGTCGCCTTGCACCAAATTCCATCAAATTCTGCATCTGATAATTCCAAATCAAGTAAGCTCATTTGTTGAGTTGAAACTTGAGGATGAAGTTTTTTTGCTTCAACTAAAAGCCCAGCTGAAAAATCAATTCCCAAAACCGAAAATCCCTGCGTCAGCATGTAAGCTGAGTCTCTGGCTGAGCCGCAACCAGCGTCTAATAAATAGCCGCCCTTTTTTACCAATTTTAAGAATTCATCTAGTTCTGCTGGGTCTAATTTTCTTTCAAAATGCGCCGCAAATTGACCAGCATATTGATTGTAGGTTTTAATTGTTTGGTCAAATTTAGTCATAAATTAAGCGGCACCATAACTCGCTCAGACTTTAAATCTTCTAAATCTAAAATTACGAAGCTACTTTCCTTGTCTGCCTCCTGAGGCAACCATTTATCTTTGGTGACTGTATTGCCAGGATTTATGAAAATAGTTTTTGGATATTTTGTAACTCGGTATTTATGATCATGACCACCCACACAAATATCAAACTCGCTTGATTTAGCGATTGATTCACTAATAGAGGAATAATGATTCATAAAGATTTGTTTGTCCGCAAATTCCTGGCGCATTTCACCTTGATGACAAGTCAAGTTTTTCGCCGCCAAAGCCCTGCCCAAGGCCAAGGATTTTTCACCATCATTATTGCCAAAAACAAAATGAAGTTGACCCTGATAATGATCTCTGAATCGAAACAAAATTCCTGGATTTATCATGTCACCGGCGTGCAAACAAACTTCGATCTGATGGTCATTTAAATATTCAATCATCCAGACAATGGCTGGAGTGTTGTCATGAGTGTCTGACATAATCCCGATTTTCATATAAATTTATTATAACCTTCAGGTTTTTATTATTCATTAGCGATCAAGTTAGGTATAATAACTGAATGAAACCAAGTTTTATTTTTTTCGATGTCGGCGGGGTAGTCATTAAAGACTTTTCAGCCACAGCCAAAATGGCTGAATTGAAAGTTGCTATTGGAATCAAGCCAGAAATGAGTCAAAAGTTTGATGAATATTGGAAAACCACTGAGCTTTCAATTTGCAGTGGCCTAGAAATTGATTCTTTGATTCCAAACTTAAATAGAACCTTTGATCTCCAACTCCCAGCTGGCTTTTCTTTACTTGAGGAATATATCGTTAGGTTTGATAAAAATGAGTTTATTCTAGATTCACTCAGCTTGACTCGGTCAAAATCGAAAATTGGCCTACTTACTAATATGTATCCCAGAATGTTGCAAGAAATCAAGCTTTCCGGCTTGATTCCAGAAGTTAGCTTTGACCTAGAAATTGACTCTAGTCTAGTTGGCTTCAGCAAGCCGAAGCCAGAAATTTATGCTTTAGCTCAAAAACTGGCCAACGTTCCCAGCCAAGAAATTTTATTTATTGATAATTCACCAGCTAATTTGGTAGAACCAGCAAAGTTGAATTGGCAAACTCATTTGTTTGATTCCACAGACTATAAAAAATCCAGCCAAGAATTATTAGCATATATTCAGCAAATTTAATTAAAAACCTAATGTCAAAACTCTTAAAAAATTTATTTAGCTCTCAAACTAATAAGTGGCTCTGGCGACTCTGCTGCATTGTCTTAGCCACGCTCTTAATTAGAATTTTTTGGCAAAACTCAGCCTTAACTTTCTGGCTGCTTTTGGGCCTGGTTGGTCTCATGAACCTCAGAGCCGAAAAGTCTGAACTCAGCTTCTTCCTAATCGTAGCCATTATTGCCACCCTCCTTGAATCACTGGCTATGAGCACCGGGGCCTGGTCGTACTCCCATACCCAAATCCTTAATTTCCCAATTTGGCTACCACTTTACTGGGGCATGGGTGGAGTAGTTATGAAAGATACCTTTCTCGCGATTGAGCGAGTTTCTTTAAAGACACAGCATCTTAAATAATTTTGTTTGTCTAGTTTTTTAAAAGAGATTTATTAATCCATTGACTCCATTAAAACCAAAAGCTTTCTCATAGTATTGCAATTGCGAATGGTCATTTCTTTATAGAGCTGGGTGCCGACTAGTTTAAGTATGCCACTTCTAGTAACATTATCACGATCCACTCTCCATAGAATCGCTCCCTTAACACTTTTCACAATATCAATTTTTTCTTTAATTGTTAGCTGTTTGAATGCGATCAGATGATCAATTTTTTCACCCAGCAGCATCACGTCACACTTCATGGCAGAATCATTCGTCCAATCATCTGGCAAAGCATCATTGATTGTCTTTAGTTCGGCAAAGTCCCGCAACATAACTTTAACAAAAAAACCAAATTCTGCTTGAATGGCTTTTTCTAAAATCTCAACTAGCTGCTTTTTTGAGTGAGCTTGATCAAAAAAAATAATATTGCCAGAGTTAATATAAGTCTTAACGTTGCCAAGACTCAGTTGCTCAAAAAGCTGCTTGAGTCGCTTCATCTCGACTTTGCGATTGCCACCAACGTTAATGCCGCGGAGAAAAGCTACGTAAAGCATAAAATATTTTAAACTAAAATTGGGATAGTGGGTGGCTAACGAGACTCGAACCCGCGACCTCCGCTTTCACAGAGCGGCGCTCTAACCAACTGAGCTATAGCCACCAGATGCAGACACTGGATTTATGTGAACTAAAATCCTAAATCTGGTAATGAGTATCATAACATCTGATATCCTGATTCGGATATCGGAGATCTACATGTGCACTCGGTGCGAATTGAACGCACGACCCCCAGTTCCGGAAACTGATGCTCTATCCAACTGAGCTACGAGTGCTTGTCTAATATCTGATGCCGGACTCAAGATATCGAATTAAGATATTTATTTAAAGATCTCAAAAAACTGTTTACCGGAATCAAAAGCTAAAATCGGAAAATTTGTGCGCCAAACAGGGCTCGAACCTGTGACCTACTGCTTAGAAGGCAGTCGCTCTATCCAACTGAGCTATTGGCGCATTTTTAAAGTCAATAAATTACAGGCGTTATTGTATCATTTGACCTAAGCAAATCCCAGGTGGGTTCTGTGGTTGGCACTAAAAATTTAGAAAGAAAACCGCCACTAATAAAAACCTAGCTAATCCCAAATCTTAAGCTTTTTTTAAAACCCATATGTTAAACTGCATTGTCGAGTAAAAAAAACTAGCCTGAAATGTCAGAAAAAAATCGTAAAAATTGGCGCAACCTGATCTCGAGGCTTGAAATTTATCTACCCCAATTTTTTTGGTTTTCGGTCGTTATTTTTTTGAGCCTGAAAACCTTGTTCAACCCAATGGAAGCGGAAGCGGATGCTTTTTCAAGGTCAAGTTCATCATTTGATAAATTTAATAGCGGAATTTGGACCAAAGTATTTTTAAACTCAATTTGGTTGCCTGGGTATTTCGGTATTATGGGATTGGTCCAGTTGTTTTTTGACCAAACCAGCCTAACTTTACGAAGCGCCACATTATTTTTTCATGCCATAGCAGTTTTTCCACTTTGGAAAATTTCAGTCTGGTTGGGTCAGCGATTAAATGCAAGTTGGCTTTATCCTTGGATTGTGCTGGCTATTTTTGCCTTTAGTCCACTCAGACTTGTTTTCGCGACAGTAACGTTGGCCGAACCTATTTTCCTGACACTAATCCTACTTTCATTCGCTACTTGGTTGCCTTCTGAAAACCAAACCCAATCCCAAAGATTCTGGGCTGGGGTTTGGTCGCTTTTCTGGCTGGCAATAGCCCAATCACTCAGATTTGAAGCTTGGTATATTGTCCCATTCTGGTGGTGGGCAATCTGGTTTGAGCCACTCTTAAAAAAATCCCAAAAAATTCTTTTAGTGTCTTTATCAGTGACTTATCCAGCCATAGCTTTATTCAATCAGTTTAAAAAATCTGGAGCGATTTTCGAATTCGGAAATACTCAAATCATGCAGGCCAATGTTGGTCAGCCAGTCCCGAATCACTATTATCGCTTAATACCCAGTATTTGGTGGGTGATGCAACCAGCCATCCAAGCTTTTTCACTTTCAGGCATGAGTTTAGGAATTTTCGGATCCATATCAGCTTGGAACCAAATTTGGGCTAAAAAACCCAAAAAACAAACCGCTTACGACTGGGCTATTTTTTGGACTCTTTGGCTGATTCCAACCGGTCTAATCTTGATGCTAATTTTTCAAGTCTTTGCTGGTCTAATGGCCGGGATTTATTTTCGTTATCTTCTCAGCTCATTTGTCTTGGGCTTACCTTGGATAGTTTGGGGTGGCTTCAAATTATCTAATTGGCTAAAAGCCAATTGGTGGCCAGATTTTTTACCAGGAATTTTGATAATAATTGGGATAATTTTGACTGAATTTTTGATAAGTTTTCAGCAGCAGAATTTATTATTAAATTCCCATTTAGTTAGTCAAGACTATGCCGAAATCAAAATCATGTCTCAAAATCTGGTCAGACAACTACCTATGAAACCAATAGCAAATCCAGGTGATCAGGCTAAAATAGCTCAATTCGTGCCTAAAGTCTGGCTGTTTGGCACCAGAGACTCAGCCTTTGCGTACCTGACAGGTTTAACTTATTTAATGTCTCAACCATACTTTTCAAACTTTGACCCAAAACTACTTGCTCATCATGATTGGGCTATCATTTCCAAATCAACTCAACCAAATAATCTCCTGCTCAATCAAGTACGGATTGAATTTGAAACTACAAATTTCATCCTAGTTCGCAAACCCTAACAGCCAGACGTTTAAATCTAATTTAAGAGAAACGCAGCTTTAAGTCGTATAATAAGCAATTCAGCTCAAAGTTTTATGACATCTAACTCAGTAAATCAGCTATTCAAATTGGAAGCCCCGTTTCAGCCAGCGGGCGATCAAGCCCAAGCCATTACTAAATTGGTCGATGGAATTATGGCCGGCGACAAAAGCCAAGTGCTCTTGGGTGTGACAGGTTCTGGAAAAACCTATACCATGGCAAATTTAATTGCCAAAACTCAAAAACCCACTCTAATCATTGCTCACAACAAAACTTTGGCTGCCCAACTTTATCAAGAGTTTAGAGATTTTTTCCCCCATAATGCCGTCAGTTATTTTGTTTCTTACTATGACTATTACCAACCAGAAGCCTACATTCCTAGCACTGATACTTACATCGAAAAGGAAGCTCAAATTAACGATGAGATTGACCGACTCCGGCTGGCCACCACCACTAATCTGCTAACTCGACCAGATGTAATTGTGATTGCCTCGGTTTCCTGTATTTACAATTTGGGGTCCCCCGTAGAGTACGGTCAATATCTCTTGGAAATAGCTGAAGGTGAAAAAATTTCTCGCGAAGACCTAATGATGAAACTTGGCAGTCTCCAATATGACAGGTCTGACACAGAATTTCGCAGGGGCACGTTTAGACTCAGAGGAGACGTGATTCAAATTTGGCCAGCCTACCTTGACTTTGCTTTAAAAATCGACACTTTGAATGATCAAATTATTAGTTTAGTCCCAACGGATCCGCTCAGCGGTTCAATTTTAATCCCTAACTCGCCAGAGACTAGCTCTCGCCAACAATCAGAGTGGGGAGGTCTAGCTAACCCTCCAGGCCAACGGCGATTTATTTTATATCCCGCCAAACACTATGTAATTAATCCAGTTGGTCAGCAAGAAGCTTTGGCTCAAATTGAAGCAGATTTAAATCTCAGGGTCGTAGAAATGAAAGCTGAAAATAAACCTTTGGAGGCTTACAGACTCCAGCAAAAAGTCACTTATGATTTAGAAATGATTAAGGAATTTGGGTTTGTGAACGGCATTGAAAATTATTCCCGCTATTTTGACGGCCGTAAACCTGGTGATCCACCTTTTACTTTGCTCGAATATTTCAGAACCAACGCTGAAAAATTTGGCTCACTTCAAAAAGACAGCCAACCAACATTTTTGACCATGATTGACGAGAGCCATATCTCTCTGCCGCAAGTCAGAGGCATGCACCATGGTGATCGATCCCGCAAAGAAACCTTAGTTAATTATGGTTTTAGATTACCTAGTGCCATTGATAACCGACCACTCCAATTTCACGAGTTTTTACAAAAAACCCAACAAAGAGTTTTCGTCTCCGCTACTCCAGACCAATGGGAAATCGCTGAGTCTCAAGGCAAAATTGTGGAACAATTAGTTAGGCCAACTGGCCTCTTAGACCCAACTATTGAAATTAGGCCCAGTCAAAATCAACTGGAAAATCTGCTCCAAGAAATCTTAATCCGCAAGCTCAAAGGCGAGCGGGTTTTAGTCACCACTTTAACTAAAAAAATGGCCGAAGCTTTGACAGACTATCTTAATGACCCAGCCAAAATTCATCAATTGCTAACTCGCCAGGCCACAGCATTTTCAGAGACTCTTTTAGATGCTGATGGTCAGCCAATCGTGACCGCCAACATTTTACAAAATCCACCCGAACTCCCCAAAGTGGCTTATCTTCATTCAGACATTGCCACCCTTGAACGGTCAAGTATTTTGGAAGAATTACGGCAAGGAACTTATGATGTGATTGTGGGCATTAACTTACTCCGCGAAGGTTTAGATCTGCCAGAGGTTAGTCTAGTGGCCATTTTGGATGCAGATAAAGAAGGTTTTTTGCGCTCCGCCACTTCATTGATTCAAACTATGGGCCGGGCTGCCAGACATATCGATGGCAAAGTTATTTTATATGCTGATAAAGTCACTAAATCAATGCAGGCTGCTATTGATGAAACAACCAGACGCCGCCAAACTCAAATAGAATTTAACCTAGCAAATAACATCTCTCCATTGGGTATAAATAAGGGTATTAGAACTAATTTATTACTCACACCAGAGCAAAAAGCCACTCTAGGCAAATCTGGCCGAAACCGCGGCAAGCTCCAAGGCGGAATGGAAGCTAAGAATGATCCCTGGGTAATTCAATTATCTAAAAAAGATGCGATTGATTTAAACAAGTTTGACCCAGACGGTCTCACCCCTGTTGATAGACAAAAACTGGCTCTAAAACTCAGGCGTAGAATGCGCCAGGCAGCTGACGATATGGATTTTGAATTAGCCGCCAAGCTCAGAGATATAGCTAAATCATTAGAGTAACTAGCCTCACTTCCAACTCCAGGTTTTTTCGGGTATACTAGGGGACATTTTTATTGCCTAGCTGGCGCTGTTTTAGCGCGCAAACTGGGCCGCCCTGAAAAAATTTATGTCAACTGCCTTAGATTCCATCATCATCAAAGGGGCCAGAGCCCACAATCTTAAAAACATTGATTTAACTTTTCCTAAAAATAAGCTAATTGTCTTTACTGGATTGTCTGGAAGTGGCAAAACTTCGTTGGCATTTGACACTCTTTACGCCGAGGGTCAACGCCGGTATGTAGAATCTCTTAGTTCCTACGCTAGACAATTTCTAGGTGTCATGTCAAAACCTGATGTCGATCAAATTCTGGGCCTGTCTCCAGCTATTTCCATTGATCAAAAAACCACCTCTCACAACCCGAGATCGACTGTCGGTACCATTACCGAGATTTACGACTATCTGAGACTGTTATTTGCCAGAATTGGCCACCCCCATTGCCCCCAGTGTGGGCGAGAGATTTCTACCCAAAGTGTGGATCAAATTGTCGGGCATGTTTTTGACGAATTAGACGGCAGACTCAACGGCCAACCAGTTAGATTAATGATTTTGGCTCCCGTAGTTCAGAACCGAAAAGGTGAGTTTAGTAATTTGTTCGAAAACCTACTAAAAAAGGGCTACAACCGTGCAAGAATCGACGGCAAACACTACGATTTGTCCAATAACTTAACCCTAATAAAAACCAACAAGCACACGATTGAAGTCGTTTTAGACCGGTTGACAATTAGTCGGGTTCAATTCAAAGACGAATCCGAAAGAGCCATCTTTAGACGCCGGTTAGCTCAATCATTAGAAGAAACCTTGAAACTTGCCAATGGCCTAGCCATCGTCAGTTGGATAGAAGATCAAAGTTTTAATTTTCCAGAAAAACCTGAGGCTTGGACTGATCAACTTTTTAGTGAAAAGCTGGCTTGTAGTGTTTGTGGTATTTCTGTCAACGAATTAGAGCCAAGATTATTTTCATTTAATTCTCCTGAAGGAGCTTGCGTCACTTGCCATGGCTTGGGCACTTTACTCAAATTAAATCCAGAAAAAATTGTCGCCCCAGCCTTAACTTTGAGCGAGGGGGCAATTATTCCGTTTGCCAGAATGATGGGCAATGACAGCTGGTGGTCGCGGTTAGTTGAAATGGTCGTCGCCGAAGCTGGCTATGATTTCCATAAAACCATTTATGATGACATGAGTTCTGAGTTTCAAAAAATTTTGCTGGGCGGTTCTGACAAGATTTATCATGTGACTGGCGATAATCGATTTGGCGAACCCACCACGATTGCCCGGCAATTTGAGGGTTTTATCACTAATTTAGAGCGGCGCTACTCTGAAACTGAAAGTGATTTCATTCGCAAAGAAATCGAGCAGTTCATGTACCGAGAAATCTGTCCGGCTTGTGAAGGTAGACGGTTAAAACCTGAAGCCTTGGGGGTAACTGTTGACCAACAAAACATTTCTCAGATAACTAGATTAACAATATTAAGAGCGTTTGAGTGGAGCCAAAAACTAGCGGCAGAAACTGCGGCAGACTCCACCCTGAGTCAAAAGGAAAAAACCATTAGCGCCCCAATTTTGAAAGAAATTGTCACCCGGTTAAACTTCCTCTCATCTGTGGGTTTGAATTATCTGACTCTTGGTCGTGAGGCTGCCACTTTAGCTGGTGGTGAAGCCCAGAGAATTAGGCTGGCCTCACAAATAGGCACTGGCCTAACCGGAGTTTTGTACATTTTAGATGAGCCAACCATTGGCTTACATTCCCGCGACAATCACCAGCTGATTGAAACTTTAAAAAATCTGCGCGATCAAGGCAATACCGTGGTCGTGGTTGAACATGACCGAGAAGTTATGCTGGCCGCAGATTACATTGTGGATTTTGGCCCAGCGGCTGGTATTGGTGGAGGCAAAATTGTGGCTCAGGGTCAACCGGCTGAATTCTTGAAATCGACCAGCTCTTTGACGGCTAAATATTTAAATCGCAAAAAAGAAGTAACTAGGTTAGATGGCAAAAAAACTGGTGCCGTAGTCAAACCAGAGCGAACCTATATTGACCCAGATTCCGAAGCTGTCACTACTAAAACAAAATCTAGCATTAGTATTAGCGGAGCGGCCCATCACAACCTAAAAAGTGTTGACGTGGATTTCCCGCTGAACACCTTTACTTGTATCACTGGTATTTCTGGCTCCGGCAAATCGACGCTACTTCACGACACTCTGTTCGCGCATTTGTCTAAGCATTTAGGCCATGATATGGAGAATCAACCAGGAAAAATTTCTAACATCATGATTCCTGACTTAGTTAAAAGAGTCGCCTTAATTGATCAAAGCCCAATCGGCAAAACACCTAGATCTAATCCGGCCACATACACTAAAGTTTTTGATTATATTCGAAAAGTTTTCACTAACACTAAAGAGGCTAAAATCAGAGGTTACAACCAGGGTAGATTTAGTTTTAATGTTAAGGGCGGTCGCTGCGAAGCTTGTCAGGGCGATGGTCAACTCAAAATCGAAATGCAGTTTTTACCAGATGTCTACGTCACCTGCGATGTGTGTCATGGCAAACGCTATAACGAAGAAACCTTGCAGGTTTTATATAAAGACAAGACAATTGCAGACGTTTTAGATCTGACCATAGATGAAGCCACAGATTTCTTTGGAGCCCAGTCATTAATTAAACATAAACTCGGTACGCTAATGGATGTTGGTTTAGGTTACTTAAAACTGGGGCAACCAGCCCCAACTCTAAGTGGCGGCGAGGCTCAAAGAGTTAAATTAGCTCGCGAACTCAGTCTCAGATCCAGCGAACATGTAGTTTATCTCCTTGACGAACCAACCACCGGTTTACATTTTGCCGATGTCCAAAAACTCTTAGATGTTTTGCATAAATTAGTCAGTCAAAATAACACTGTGATCGTAATTGAGCACAACCTAGACGTGATTAAAAATTCTGACTGGGTCATCGATGTAGGACCAGAGGGTGGAGAATATGGCGGTGAAATTGTAGCCGTTGGTACGCCACAAAATGTCGCTGATCATCCCAAGTCATTTACTGGCAAATATTTAAAGACAGAGCTGGGTTTGTTAAAATAATTTAAATTTAATTTTTGAAGCCAGACTGGCATAAGTTAGCGTTTTTTGAGTACAATCAATTGATGAATTGGGCCGCTGTTAAAAATCTTTTGTCTAAATTTAGCTTAGCCAGCTTGAAGTTGGGATTTTTTGGTTTTCTTTTTTTTGGATTATTTGTCCCACCAGTCGCCGCAGAAGAAAATTTTACAATTGACTTGCGTACAGACTACTCGGTGACATCGGCTGGGGAGACCACGGTCACCCATAATTTCACCATTATTAATAAAACTCCCAGTTTTTTTATCAACCGGTACAGTATTTTAGTCAGTTCAATTAAACCCAAAGCTATTTCTGCCAAAATGGGTGACGTACCCATTGAACCAACCATATCAGAACAAGGTAATCAAACAACTGTCACTGTCGATTTTCCAGAAAAGGTTGTGGGCGAAAACAAAGCTCTAAAATTCGAAATTAAATACACTACTTCCGATCTGGCTCAAGTCAGCGGAAAAGTCTTAGAAGTTAACATCCCACCCATGGCTAAAACTGATAATTTCAGAAACTTTTCTGTTAGTGTCGCCACACCCAGCAATTTTGGGTTACCCACCAGAAGTAATCCCATGTATGTCAACTCAACCAATCAAAACGGTTTGCAAGCCGTTGAATATAACCAAGCTGCTGGTAAAGGCATTGTCAGTGTTTACGGCAGTAACCAATTTTTCAAATTAAAATTTAATTATCAAATGTCAAATCCAGGCAACCAACCGGTTTTAACTCAAGTCACATTTCCTCCAGATACCAGTACTCAAAAAATTTATTACGACCAGATTCAGCCCCGACCAGAATCATGGAAAACTGACCTAGATGGGAATTGGCTGGCAACTTACACTTTACCAGCCAACAAAGATGTATTGATTGAAGTAGCGGCCACAATTAGATTATCCCTGGTCCCAGATTTGAGCTTTCCCACTCAACCGGTTTTGCCAGAATTCCTCAAAAGTCAAGATTATTGGCCGGTAACTGATATAGCAGTTCAGGAGCAAGCCGAACCATTAACCAGTCCAAATCAAATCTATGATTTCACACTTGAGAAACTCAGCTACACCACCGCCAATTTAGATGAAAATCTAACCCGCCTAGGCGCTCTCAAAATCCTCAAAACTCCAGACCTAGCCACTTGCCAAGAATATGCTGACTTATTTGTGACTTTAGCCAGAGCAAATAAAATTCCAGCCAGAAGATTAATTGGTTATGCCCAAACAAAAAATCAACAACTCCGACCAACTGGTTTTCAAGGCGACATTTTGCACGCCTGGGCCGAATACTACGATTCAGAAAAAAACCAATGGCAAGTCGTTGATCCCACCTGGGGAGACACCACCGGCGGCATGGATTATTTTAGCCAAACTGACCTCAATCATATCGTTTTTGCCATCAATGGCATCTCAAGTGTCTTGCCTTATCCAGCTGGATCATACCAACAGGGTAAAACTCCATCCAAATCAGTGGTGGTTGAATTTGCCGACAGCTTTCCAGAGTCAAAACCTGAACTATATGTTGAGGTTGCCCCCAAAAAAATTGCCGGCCTCGCAATTCCTGGTTGGCTAGAATTAACCGTCACAAATCCAGTTGGCCAAGCTTGGTATAATCTGAATTTCGCATTTCCCGAAGGTTTGGCTGTCACATCAGAAATTCCCTTGCCAGACAGGATTTTGCCTTATCAAGTCTATAAAACTACAATTTCAGCTTATAATCAGAATAAGCCGAATTATTTTGGTCAAACTAATTTTGAATTTGCGCTAAATCTGGTCAAGCTTAATGTCGGCGGAGCTCAAACTACCCTCTATGTCATCCCCAAACTCGCTAGTCAACTCGGATTTAGCAACTTCGTCCTGGCCTTGGTTGGAGGTGTTAGCTGCTGCGCCATCCTTGCCTGGGGTTTATTCGTTTTGGGACTCAACTGGGCAAATTCTTTACGTCGGCAAAGCCAAGAATCTTCAACACCGGCTTCAAAATTACAGCCGATTCCACCAACTCAGCCCCAAGATCAAGAAACTAGTCGCGACAGCTCAGGAAGTTAGATTTGAGATTTTAGACAGTGAGTTAGAAGCTTTATTAATCGAAGCTGAACTCATCAACCTTCATCAACCAACTTTCAACAGTTTGCTCAAAGATGATAAGTCACCGCTGTATTTATGTATTACCAAAGAAGCCTTCCCCAGAATTTTACGGCTCAGAAAAACTGAACTACGCCATAAGGCTCCTCAAGGAATTATCCTAGGCCCGTTTCAAAGTGGCTATAAACTTCAAGAAGTCTTAAAACTAGCTCGAAAAATTTTTCCCTGGTGTAATCAAGGGCCAGCTGACCCTGATAAAACTGGTAAGGCCTGTTTTTATCATCATCTCGATCTTTGTCCGGGTGTTTGTGTGGGCCAAATTTCTGCCGATGACTACCAAGCTTCTATGCACGAGCTGGCCTTGTTTCTCAAAGGCAAGAAAAAAACCGTCGTAACTCAATTGAAGCTCAAGCTCAAAACATTGTCTGAAACTGAAGAATATGAAAAAGCTAATCTGGTTAAAACCCAGTTAGAGATGATTGCCGCCGTCACCAGCCATCAGTACCGGTTAGGACCAGAGTTAGTTCTACCTGGATTTAATCAAACTGAAATCGAAACCGGTCTGGGCTTTTTACAGAAACTCCTGTCTGATTACCTCAAAGTTCCTCGAGGTTTCCAACTAGATAGAATTGAAGGTTATGACGTTAGCAACACTCAAGGCAAAGCTGCGGCAGTATCCCAAGTTGTTCTAACCGAAGGCAGGCCAAATCCCCATGAATATAAGCTATTTAACATTCGCGGCCTAGATACGCCCAATGACTACGAAATGCTCAAAGAAGCCTTAGTTCGGCGCCAAAATCATCCAGAATGGGGTGAGCCTGATCTAGTCGTTATAGATGGCGGTAAAGGCCAAGTTAGAGCCGCCATGTCAGTCTGGAACTGGCCGGCCAAAATCATCGGTATTGCCAAAGACCCTGACAGATTGGTTTTGCCGTTTTTGGAAGGGGACAAGCTCAATTATCACTTAATTACCTTGCCAGTTGATCACCCAGGTTTAAAATTGATTTCTGTTCTCCGTGATGAAGCCCATCGATTTGCTAAAAAGCAGCATCACAAACTGGCACTTAAAAAATTACTTAGCGTGCCGCCGCTTTAAATCTCAAATTGAGCTTATAGCTGAAAAAGTGGTCAATAATATCGACTTCAGTTAAAGAAAATGTTAGGCTACGAGTATGAAATTCTTTGCCAATATCCTGGGAACTATTATTACTTTAGCGATTTTAGCCTGGATTATTCCTGGAGTTAGTTTTGGCAGCTGGGTGACTTTAGCCGTCGCTGGTCTGGTTTTGGCGTTACTGGAAATGCTGGTCAGACCAGTTCTAAAACTATTGTTTTTGCCCATCAATATTGTAACTTTGGGGTTTTTTGGTTGGGTTATTAACGTCTTTTTACTCTGGTTAGCCATGTATCTAGTACCGGGCTTTCAAATCAGCAACCTAACTGTTATGGGCCTAGCTTTAAACCAATTTATGACTTTGCTGCTGATTTCATTTTTAATCAGCTTCATCCAGGGTTTTGTCAGAATTTTTGTAAAATAAATCGCTTTTTTGCCCGAAAATAGCTAGATTCCGGTTTTAGTAAGTTTAAATCTAATTGAGACTAACTAGTGGTTTTTTGCTCCCAGACTTGATTTTATTATAGGACTAATGCTAAAATAGAGGACTTTGGTTTTTAGTCTTGAATATTGCATTCAAGTCGCTAAGCCCAAAGGCTCTTTGACAGACAGATTATTGACAAGAACACTTGCTCAACAAGTTTTTTATTAGGCACTTGTGGTCCAGATTTTTAAGTTAAAACCACTTTGACTCAAAGATCTGGGCCAACAAGAGCCAGCTAGGCGAAAGTCTAGAAAAAAAATAAAAAAGCGAGGATTTGAGGAATGAAACTAAGCCGTATTTTAGAAATTGTATTTATTATGGTTTTGGCCGCCAGTTTGACCAGCTGCAAGTTTGGCGATGATCTCGCCAGATTAGCAGTTGTGTTGGCTGGGGCCGGCCAAAGTCAGCCTACCCAACAGGTGGGGACGTATCCCACCCAACAGCCCCGCCCTACGGTTCAGCCGGGGCAAATTATCCAGATTGAAACTCCTATAGTCCGTAACTGGACTGACTGGGGCATAGCTCCCGTCGCAGACTCTGAGGAGAGCCCTGCATTGGGGCTGTGCCACTCCAAAGTAAACTCCGGCGCATATGATTTCTGCGTCTTATTTACTCGAGAGGGACCGATGGTCCGGAGCTACGTCTCCGCGCCAGAACAAAATACGATTCAAGGCTCTTTCAATCTCGGCAGCGGAGTTAGTGTTCAAAAAGGGAGTGAGGTCGCAACAGACCTGCAGCTCCCCACAGCCCTCAAAGGCTGTATATTCATCTGGTCGAACAATGATCAGACAAAAAAAGTGTTCGCCTGTCATTAATTTGTCTCCTGGCGGAGTTGGGATTTCCCAACTCCGCCAGAAAGACTTTTTTCAGATTCAAGATTTCACGATCTTACATAAATCTATCTACTTAACCTCAACCCAAACCTCATTATTTAACCTTAAAACTCCTTAAATTACCCTCATTAAACCTAAAGTTGCTATAATACAAACTTATGACCTATCGTCCTGCCTTTTTTAGCTGGCTTGCCAGATCTTTTGCTATTAGTTTAGTCAGTTTCTGCGGGCTAGTTTTAGCTTCAAACCTGAGCTTAAATCAAGTCTCAGCTATCACCAAACCTGCTTCGCCATCGGCTAGTCCCACGGCGTCAATTTCTGCAGATCTGACGGCTAGCGCTAGCGCTGTAGCTATTAGCTCGGCCTCAGCAGCTGTTCAACAACAAATTCAAAACAAAAAAGATCAAGATTTAACTGAAACCGCTGGTAAACAGAAGAGTAAATTGGCGGCTTATTTAGATCAGCACCCTATTCCAGCCTTATCTTGGAATAATCCGCTCCAACACGCCATCAGAGGCTCTATTGATAGAGGCCTGCCAGCCAACATTATCGTGTTGCTATTATTATTTCCATTAGTCGCCTCAGTCATTGCTGCCTCAAGGCACGTTGTTGGCATGACCGGGTTTGGAATTTATATTCCAGCAGTTTTGGCAGTGGCCTTTGTGTCTACTGGTATTGTGACTGGAGTCATCACTTTTGTCTCGGTGCTAGGCGCGGCAATTTTCACCCACAAAGTAGTTAGAAAAATTCGAATGCCCTATTTGCCTAGAACGGCCATGCTGCTCTTGGGTGTATCAGTGTTTATTCTGTTAGGTCTCATGGCCAGCAGTTATTTCAATATGCAGTCACTCATCTCCATCAGTATTTTTCCACTCTTAATCATGATGTTGTTATCAGAAAACTTTATGGAAACTCAATTGTTTAATAGTCAAAAAGAGGCTATCAGATTAACCTTCGAAACCCTAGTCTTAGCCATCGCCTGCTCGTTATTTATGAGCTGGGAAACAGTTCAAAAATTCGTTTTACTTTGGCCAGAAATGACCTTAATCGGCATTGCTTTAGTCAATATCGGCTTGGGCCGATATACCGGCCTGAGACTCATGGAGCACTGGCGATTCCAATCGATTATTGAAAAGAAGTCATGATCAAACCTTCTGACATTCTGGGCATGAACGCCCGTGAACGACTTTACACCAGCCGAAATACCAAAACGGCCAGAAGTATTTGCGCCTCAAAATACGCCACTAAAGTTTTGATGCAAAATCATAATATTCCGACGGCAGAAATTTACGGCATTTTGGCTACCAATGAGGATGTCAATGATTTTGAATGGGCTAAACTTTTAAAAAACTTTGTGATCAAACCAACTAATGGCAATGCTGGTAAAGGCGTAGTGGCTTTTAGATCTCAACAACCGGACGGTCAACACTGGCTAGATATGCTAGGTAAAACCTGGAGTTTGGACGATATTAAATTGCTTTGCTTCGATATTTTAGAAGGCCAATATAGTACCTATGGTGGTCAACACAACATCATCGTCGAAGAAAGAATTCCCATCCATTCCAGCCTCCAAAAATACACCTACAAAGGAACTCCTGACGTCAGAGTCATTGTTTTTAATCAAGTTCCAGTCATGGCTATGCTCAGACTTCCTACAGCGGAATCAGAGGGGAGAGCTAATGTGACTCAAGGTGCTATTGGCCTTGGTGTGGATATGGCCACCGGCATTACTACCCATGCGGTAGCTCACAAGAACCACCTAATTACCCATTTGCCTGGCACTAAGTACAAACTCAATGGCATTAAGATTCCAAATTGGGCAGCTTTGCTAAAAATTGCTGTCGATGCAGCGACCGCAGCCAACTTGCCATTTTCGGGAGTGGATATGTTTATTCATGAAGAAAAAGGTCCCATTGTGGTTGAGTTAAATGCTAACCCAGGTCTGTCAATTCAAAATGCCAATCAAGCTGGTCTTCGCCGGCGACTAGAAAGAGTTGAGGACTTAAATGTCAGAGATTCTGAACACGGCGTTAAAATCAGCCAAGCCTTATTTGCCGAGAGATTTGCCGATAAAATCAAGGCCAAGGAGGGTTTGACCGTCATCACCGCCAAAGAAATTGTTAGCATCATGGGTCAAGCCAAAACAGAGCTTGAAATTACGGCTCTAATTAACACTGGCCGGTTTAGAAGTATTATTGCCAGCAACCTAGCTAACCAGCTGGGTCTAATTGACCTTGATGATCTGCTTTGGTTTCAAACCGAGCAGGGTGAAGGTAAAATCCCAGTTGTGGAGGTTAGATTTAAACTCAAAGATCAAAAAATTAAAACAGCCATGTTGGTATCTAAAAAACTCAACTCTAGCAAGCATAAACTCGAAATTGGCAGGCAAGATCTGGCCAACTTTTTAGTTTCCAGTGGCGAATAATCATGCAACCAACCTTGCCTAACCACCTTGATGCCAGCTCTCAACTCTTGTTTTTAGAAGCCCTGAGCCGCGGCATTGACTGCAAAACCTTTCCTGGTTCTCAAGTTATTGCCATGACCTATCAAGGCAAATCTTGGTATACCAGTGGCTCTAGAACATCATTCCAATCTGCCATTGGCCAAACCATCGCGGACAATAAAGCCATTTCGAAGATTTTTCTCAAAGCAGCTGGCGCTCCAACAGCCAAATCTATCTTGATTAAGTCTTCAGCTGATTTGCCACTCCTAAATGAGTTAACTTTTCCAGTTGTAGCCAAACCGGTTAAAGGCTCGCATGGTGATGGAGTTAAAACTGATATCTCAGATCTAGCTGAAATTAGTCAGTTAGTCTCGCAAATTCATCAACCACTCTTGGTTGAGGAAACCTTAGCTGGAACTGAGTACAGAATTGTTTGCATCGATTTTAAATTTGCCGCCGCCGCTTATCGGAAAACCGCTCATGTAATTGGCGATGGCCAAAAAACAATTTTCGAATTAATTACCATTAAAAACCAACACCCCTGGAGAGAAGCTGGCCACCACGGCAAGCTGACAACTATAAATATTGACCAATCGCTTAAGGAGCTATTATCTCAACAAAAATTATCGCTAGAATCCATTCCCAGTCAGGATCAAGAAATTTTACTCAAAAAAACTGCCAATCTTTCAACTGGCGGAGAAGCTTGGGATGTCACAGCTGAAGTTGGAGTTGAAAACCAGCACCTGTTCGAAAAAATCGCCAAAACTGCCGATCTAAATGTGGTTGGGATTGACGTTATTTGCCAGAATTTAACCGAGCCAATTAGTCTCCAACCAAAGGCTGGAATTATTGAAATTAATAAATCTCCCGGTCTCAGAATGCATCATTTTCCCATTAAAGGTAAGCCGCAAAACATTGCCAAACTGATCATTGATCTAGCCCTTAAAGAAGTGGCTAAATCATGACAAAACTTGCTCAGCTAACCCCAACCAACCTCATGGAAGAAAAGGCTAAATTTTTAGCCAGTCAAGCCTATGAGCCACAATTTAAATATGCTCAACCCATTGACCCCAAGACTTTAAATTTTTATGGACCACCCCAAAAGAAATTTTTTGATCATGCTGTCAACCTAATTACTCAATTTCCCAAGTCTAAAATTAAACCACCTCGAGCCACCCTAGAGCAAATCGAGGTCGCCGTCGAAACCGCCTGCCAAGCTGCAAATTTACCCAGTTTAAAACTAGATTTTAGCCATGATCATTTGTCTCAAGTTAGACTTGATAATGGAACCCTCTTTATCAGAACCCCAATTCAATTTACTCAGGCTCAACTAATTGGCAAAATTCATCATGAGATTGAAACTCATTATTTTAGAATTTTAAATAACGCTGCCTTGGGTTTTGAACCAGCAGAGGAGAGCTACGCTTTTAGAAGCACTGAAGAGGGTTTGGCAAATTTGCACTCATTTTTAGACCAGCCGAATGTCCCCATGTATAAAACTTGTCTCTCCTATATTGGCAGCTACCTAACTCAACAACTTGGTTTTAGAGCTGCTTTTTTAGAAATGATTAAGCTAGAAGTTTCCACAGAGTTATCCTGGTCAATCATTACCAGAAGCAAACGAGGCCTAACTGATACCAGCCAACCTGGAGGTTTTACCAAGGATAGAACTTATTTAGAAGGCTCGGTGGCAGTTTGGCAGTGGTTACTTCGGCCAGAAAACGATATTCACGATCTTTACGCCGGCAGAATTAGCTTGTCAGAGGTTAACCAAACCAAAAAAATTGTCTCAGAAAAAAACCCAGCTCCAAAGTTATATTTTCCAAAAATTATTGCCAATCCAGTTGAGTATTTAAATATTATTCGCCAAATTGGCCTGACTAACCAATTTGAAAAATTAGTCTCATGAATCACCCTCACAAAATTGCCCTCGGCCTCTCAGGAGGAGTCGATTCCGCCGTCTCAGCCAAACTCTTGCTCGAAGCTGGTTACGAAGTTACTGCCGTTTTCATGGAATGCTGGAGAGAGCCAGGTTGTAGGGCTGAAGTCGATCATCAAGATGCACTCAAAGTCGCCCTGGCCTTAAACTTACCCTTCCAAGTTTTAGATTTTAGAACTGCCTATCAAGATAAGGTCATGAGTTATTTTTTGGCAGAATACCAAGCTGGTAGAACTCCCAATCCAGATGTGGCCTGTAATCGGGAAATCAAGTTCGGGCTATTTTACGACTGGGCTATAGGCCATGGTTTTGACGCCATCGCCACTGGCCACTATGCTCAAATTTTGCCCTTAACAGCACCTGATTCTGCAGTAGTTGGCCTGTTCACTGCCAAAGATGCCCATAAAGATCAAACCTATTTTTTGCACCAACTTCAAGCCAATCAGTTGGGGCAAATTTTATTTCCCATTGGCCATTTAACCAAAACCGAAGTTCGCGCAGCAGCTACCAATTGGAATTTAAGTGTCGCCACTAAACCAGATTCTGTGGGAATCTGTTTTGTGGGTGAAATTGATTTGAAAAAATTTCTCACAGAAAAATTAGGCACAAATCCTGGACCGATTCTAGATTTAACTGGCCAAATTATTGGCCAACATGCCGGACTTTGGTTTCACACCGTGGGACAACGTCACGGTTTCAAAATCGACTCAAAAAAGTTTTTAGCCAGTCATGCCGCTCAATTAATCGATCAAAATGCCTTGCCACCGCTTTATGTCATTTCTAAAAATACCCAGGCCAATAGTTTGGTGGTAGATCTAAAAGTCGAGCAAAGTCAAACTAGTTTTTCAGTCAGTCAATTAATTTGGCTCCAAAAACCAAAAAAGACTGACCAACTCTTAGTCAGAATCAGGCACACTGGCGAATTAGTGCCCTGCCAACTCGAAGTTGCTGAATCAACTGCAAAAATTACCCTTGATAGACCGCTTGAGGGAATTTCTGCCGGTCAATTTGGAGTTTTTTATAAAGCCAGTCCAGAAACCCAAGCTCAACAACCCCACCAGTGCCTTGGCGGTGGAGTCATCGAAGTCTAATTAAAATCACCTACCTGGTAAACAATATATTCGCCATACTTCAGGAAAATCGGCAAATTAATCTTAGGATTAATATTTTTTGACTCAGTAATTAATAAAGAATTTTTAGTTTTTTTCTTCAAAATTTCTGGCAATTCCGTCAGGTTGATATTGGTCACAAAAACTCTTTGAGGAAGCAAAAAATAGTAGAAGAAAGCCCGATCAAGATACTTATTTTCGGTATTTAATAGCTGAATAGATTCGATTTGTTTTGAGCCGGAGACGCGTTTAATCTCATTAATCATTGAATGAATTTGACTAAAATTATTTGGCAAATAAGTTTCCATCAAGATTTTAGTGTTTAAGGCTTGAGAATAAAATTCAAAAATCATAAACAAGCCAATCAAGACGTAATATGACCAAAAAGTTTTTATGGGCAATTTTCTAAACAACCACTTTAATCCCAACCCCAGCACTGGAAATAACAACACGATGGGAATAAAGGTATATCTGATTGGCAACCAATCCCGTAGTTTTAAAAAAACTTGAACATACAACATAAATATTAAAAACAGCGGTGCAGTCACAAAATTTAGAATTTCTTCCGAGTGAATGTCTTTAGTTTCACTGACTCTCTGGTAAAAAACCCATAAACCAATGGCAATTAATAACAGCAGTGTCAAGGGTGTGGCTTCTAAAATTTTTAAATTCCAACTTGATACTGCCAGCGGAAAATTACCAATTCCTGACACCGCATTTTCACTTACCATGGCTGACATTTGAGAATAATAGGGCGTAGCGTTACGCTCTTTGATCAACCCGCCACCGGAATACAACAATGGAAAGAAAATTAACAGCACTGAAACCAAAATTTTGACTTTTAAACTCACCAGTTTTATAAGCCAAATTTCCAACATATACCAAGGAATCAAGAACCAAGCTTCAAATCTGATGGCTTGACAAAAAAGCATCCCCAGGCCAAATTGCCAGTACTTTTTTTCCAAAAAAAAGTACTGAGACAATAAAAGTAACGCCAAAAAAACCGGCTCAGACAAAGTTGAGGAACTGAAATAAAAAGAAAACGGATAAGCGATATAAAGCGCCGCTACTAAAACAGCAGCTAGCCTTTGATTGGCCAGTCTCAAGGTTAATAAATAAAGCAAAACCGGTATGAATGAAGCTACAAATAATGTCGCAACCCTAGGAGCCAGCTGTGAAGATGGAAATAAAGCTTGGGGCAACATCATAAATGATGTATGAAGTGGTAGCCAAACCGAACCATTGACTGGAAAATAGTCATGCTTTTTCAATGCATACATCGCTCCCTGAAAGCGATAATAGCCATCTCGCTCAGTCCTAAGTGGAGCTGAAAGACCAACAGAGAACAGCCCAAAAGCGACTAAAAAAATTAAACTAACCCAGCCCCGTTCAAATTTAGAGAACCAGACACATAATTTAGAAATAACTTGCTTAACTTGAAAAGTCATAATTATGGCTGATTATTTGCAATTACTTCTTGCAAATCAGTTGCTAGACCTTTGGCAATAATTTGATGAGTCTGAGGCTCATAATGTCGCTTGAGATTAAAAATCGTACCTTGCCCAGCAGCTTGAGTGGTATATTTTCTAGCCGACAAACACTTAATCTGCCTATTTGGGCAGTATTTTGCCATGACATCTTCAGTATAAACCTGACGCGTTTGTTGATTCACCATCTCATCTCCAGTAGGAAGAAACAGCATCACGAATTTGGCATTTTGACTCTGCGTCAACGCTTCCGCTTCTTGCCAAATCGCCATGGCCAAATCTTCAATCTGGCTTTGTGGATAAACTTTGTAGTCAATTCTCTCTCGCAACAAGTTTAGGGCTGTTAAAAAATTCGATCTAAATAAAGTTTTTTTTCTAAATAAATTTGGCTCCAGCAGAGGATAGTTGGTTATGACTAATTTATTCGAAATTAGCTGGAATTTTGGTTTTTGATAATCTCGAAAACTTAATAGCGCTCGATTCAAATCATCATTTATAAACGCAAAAATAACAATGTCTGGCTGATAACTCAAGCCAACTTGCTGAAGTCTCAGTAGCATTTGATCTAGGCCATAGCCATGAACCCCAAAGTTAATCACTTCACTGTTGGGGATAAGCTGTTCAAGATAAGCTGGATAGGTTTCGAAATCTTCAACCTCTTCACCAAAAGTAAATGAGTCGCCCAGAACCACAATTCTCAATTTATCGGCTGGCTTTGGAATTTGATAAACCTGACTACCCCGATACCCAGCCTCAGAAAAAGTCACCAAATTATCACTCCAGGACTGGATTTGACTGGATTTTTTAGGCACCCAACCCAAGAGTGAATCGAAAACATCAATACTATAAGCTGTAGCGGCACCTCCCAAGTTAGCCTTTTC